>Ga0137306_100268_pt1 | contig 81113 bp, 73 predicted proteins | sample Inofroosms_March_FD_97187 | JGI IMG/M metagenome (GOLD analysis project Ga0137306, IMG submission 97187) | Mouse cecal microbial communities from Vienna, Austria - N-Acetylneuraminic and N-Acetylglucosamine D2O microcosms_March | ecosystem: Host-associated > Mammals > Digestive system > Large... | reverse complement strand
GTACTGGCTGAATGAGGATGGCGAGATGGCCACCGACACTCTGGTTGAGGATGATGAGAATCATTACTACGTAAACGAGAACGGAACCATGGTTCAGAACCGCTGGATCGCTGTTGAGAATGAGGACTATGACGGCAGCGACGACGAGGAACCCATGAATTACTGGTATTACTTCGGTTCCAACGGCAAAGCTTACAAGAGCGGCACCAACAGCAACAACGCTTCTTTCAAAACTATCAACGGCAAGAAGTACATCTTTGACGATGAGGGCAGGATGCTCTACGGTTGGATCAACACTGAAGGCGAAAGAGAGACCGGAGATGACGCTTGGCAGCATGCAGACTACTACTGCGGCGGAGAGAACGATGGAGCTCAGAAAGCCGGCGAGTGGGCATATCTGGATATCATAGATGACGGATATGATGATGACGTAGCAGGGCAGTCCAGTAAGAACCTGTTTGACGACGAGGATCAGACCCGCTGGTTCTACTTCAAGACCAACGGCAAGAAGATCGTCGGCAAGAAGGGCGAGACTATCAACGGCAGAAAGTACAGCTTCGACGACTATGGTCGTATGAATGCTGAGTGGGTATATTATAAGAACGGCGATACTTCTGTAGCAACACCGACCACCGCTACGACTGTACAGGGTACAAAGGATTACACTACAGGTTTCAGATACTATGGAGATCCGGAGAGCGGAGCAAGAAAGACCAAAGGTTGGTTCCAGGTAGTTCCGGATGAGAATCTGCAGGCAGACAAGTACAACGATGATGAGGATTTCTGGTACTACAGCGACAAGGATGGTAAGCTGGTTGCCTCCGAGATGAAGACCATCGACGGCAAGAAGTATGCCTTTGATGAGTATGGCCGTATGAAGAGCGGTCTGAAGGCTATTGCGTTTGATGGTACCAGCACTACTAAGATTGTCGATATCTTAGCTGATGACAATAGTGCACATCCGTTCGATACGAAAGAGAATTTTGACGATAATATCTCCTGGCTGAATGAGAATGATTATGCTCTCTATTACTTCGGCGGAGGCGACGACGGTGCCGTAAAGACCGGAAAGCAGACCGTAAGTATTGATGGCGAGAGTTTCACCTTCCTGTTCAACAAGTCCGGAAGCCGCAAGGGCCAGGGCAAGTTTGGTCTCGATAATGAGAAGTATTATGCAGGTGGTATGCTGATGGCTGCTCCCAGAGATGAGAAATATGCGGTGGTAAAGGTTACGAGCAAGGATGATAAATATCTGCGTATCGAGCTTATGGATACTGAGGAATTCATTGATGAGATGAGAGAGATTGGCTTTGGTAATGACTATCTCAAAGGCGATGCAGATGATTATGAAGAGTATTACAATGTGAAAGCTGCAGCCAAGGATACGAAGAACGCAAATGGTGAAGATGTTATCTACAGAGTAGTAAATACAGCTGGTACTGTTCAGAAGAGCAAGAGCAGGGCAAAAGACGGCAGCGATCGCTGCTATCAGATCGGTAGCAACAAGCAGATCGAAGCTGTATTCGTAGAAGACTAATTATTCTCTTTGAAATTGAAATGACAACCTAAACAGATCCCAGAGCCGATAGAGTTATCTCTATCGATTCTGGGATTTTGTTTTTACCAGAATTATCTAATCGTCTTGTTTCAAATTGATACTATCTCCTTATACATTTGATATTTGAATTAATCAGAATAGTACTGGTTACACAGGGATTCAGCTGATGACCACAGACGATTTCTTTGATGATCTCAAGCACGGCAGATTAGGAACTGCAGTTGTTGGTACATCTGCAAATCCGAATGCTGAGAAATATGATGAGTACTGGACAGTTGCTGTAGATGAGACTACTGGTGTCAGCTACAAGCTTGTCAACACAGCCGGTACTGTTCAGAATAACAAGACCAATGCAAAAGACGGCGACGGAATCTGCTTCGACGTTAGCGGCGAGAAGATCACAGCTGTCTATGTAGAGAACTAAGATTTTGAAAATTTGATGAATCTGGTTTGAGACCGGGAGGGAGTCACAATCAAGTGGCTCCCTCCCTTTAAATTGGGCAAACTTTGTTCTGTTTACTGTCCCGTCGGTAATCTTTCGGAAAAGTTCAGAAAAGCAGTGATTGTCTCTTCGTGCTTTTTAGTATATAATTCAGGTATCGAAGAATACTAATACTGTTTATCTGGAGGAAAACTATGAGAAATTATATCAAGGCCCTGAAGCCTTCCGAATTAATAACAGCAATCCATGTGATCGCTGTTTTGGTCGGTGTGCCGCTGGTGGTCCATGATGCTTATTATGATATTGGAGTTACCAAGTACTACTACTACTGCGGGGCAGCGGCGCTGCTGATACCTGCACTTTTTATAGGACTGATCAATAAGCCGTCTGTAAAAGGATTTGTCAAAACCCTGAGTACAGCAGAAAAAGCTTTGCTTGTATACTGGGCGGTGTCTGCCCTCTCCACCCTGTTTTCACCCTATCGCTTTGAATCCTTCTGGGGCAATGAGGGACGTTTTACAGGGCTGTTTCTGATGAGCATCTATGTCCTGGCTTACTTTACGATTACAAGATACTATAAGCCTCATCCTTTTTTTATTTATGCCTGCCTTCTGGCCGGAACGGTTGTCTTTATGCTTGGAATCACAGATTTTTTCAATCTGAATCTGTTTCACTTTAAAGATGAGATCCTTGCCGAGCATGCGCCTATTTTTATGTCAACTATGGGAAATATCAATTTCTATTCCGGCTATGGAGCCATAATTCTGGGGCTGACTGCCGGCCTCTACGCGACCTGGGGTAAAAAAGGCGGGGCAGCAGCATTTTTCCTCATTCTTACCTTGTCCTTTACCGGACTGCTTGTAGGAAACAGCGATAATGCATATCTGTCATTTGCCGTTGTCGTCGGATTTCTTCCTCTCTGCCTTTTTCGGACCAGAAAAGGGATCCGCAGATATCTTATGCTTGTATCCTCTCTTTTGCTGGCTTTAACAATGGTCAAATTTTGTGATATTCGTTTTGCTGATATAGTTCTGCCGCCGGACGGACTCCGCCGGGTGATTGATGGCTGGGACAATTTTCTCTATGTCTGTCTGGCCTTCTGGATTTTGACAGCTGCAGTTTATATTATGGACTACCGGAATCAAAAACAGGAAGGATGTGTTGCAGAGCGAATCAGGATCATCTGGGGAATCTTTTTGGTCTTAGCAGCTCTGGCTGTTATGGCAGTCTTAATAGATGCTAATCTGCTTGGACATGCTGACAGATATGGAAGTGTAAAAAATTATGTGGTCTTTAATAACGACTGGGGGACACACAGAGGTTATGTATGGAGAAAAGCCGTAGAGAACTATATGAAATTTCCTTTTCTTCAAAAGCTTTTGGGACACGGTCCTGATACCTATGGAATTATCTCCATGCTTAATGACGTCCATGAAAGCGCCGGATTGTATGGAGAGCTTTTTGACAGTGTTCACAACGAATATCTTCAGTTCTTCGTTACCATCGGCCCTGTGGGAACAATTGCCTATATCGTGTTTTTAGCGCTGTCAATAAGAGATATGTTGATGGATCATCTTAATCCATTTACCGTGGGAACGGCATTTGCCATATTATGCTACAGTGCACAGGCAGTGGTAAGTATCAATCAGCCCTCTACAACATGTATTATGTGGACCGTGCTTGCACTAGGCATCGCAGAATGCAGAAAGGCACCGCAGAAAGAGGAGAAAGACAGCCATGAATAAAAGAAAATCTTCTTCAAAAACGGAATTTCTTTCAATAATTATGGCAATTTATGTCATCATTATAACAACCGGAATGCTTCTGGTCTATCATGATTATTACTATGATATCCTGGAGACTAAATTTACTTTTTATTGTGTATGTACTATAGCCATGTTTGTATTGACCGGCTGTTATCTCTTTCTGACTGCTCATCCATGGACAGCTATAAAGACCTGGAAGGGAAAAAAGTTTTTTCAGATCATATCCCCGGCTGATCTTGCTGTATTGTTCTGGGGGCTGATCATTATTTTATCAACCATTTTATCACCTGTCAAAAAAGCAGCGTTTACAGGCAGCCAGGGACGTTTTACAGGCTGTTTCCTGCTTCTTTTGTATGTTCTGTCCTATTTTTGCATTACACGGTATTACCGGTTGAAAGAATGGCATATGGCTCTGTTTCTGACAGCGGGGCTGTTGATGTGCCTTTTTGGGATTACCGATTTTTTTGACCTGGACCTGCTGCATTTTAAGGAAGAGATCAAAGAGATACAGAGATACATGTTCTCTTCCACCATAGGTAATATCAATACTTATACTTCCTGTGTTGCCATGGTCATGGCTTTTTCCGGGGTGATGTTTGCTGCTTCTGATAACATCTGGAAGACAGTCGCATATGGTATCTGCACTTTTATTGCTTATATTGCTCTGATTTTGGGGGAAAGCGATAATGCTTACCTGTCCTTAGCTGCTTTCTTCGGACTGCTTCCGTTTTATCTGTTCAGAACCAGAGAGGGGATCAAGCGATATCTCATTCTGGTTGCAGGCTTTTTTACGGCTGCAAAGGGAATTGCCGTTGTGCAGAAGATAATGGAAGGAAAAGTTGTTCCCATACATGGTCTTTTTCAGGTCATTGCTGATTATAAATATTTGACAGTAATTCTTATAGGAATATGGTGTCTGGCAGCGGCAGGATATGCGGCTGATTACAAAAAAAAAGACAACAGTCCGGTTCCGTCCGTATCTCCCTGGTTTGTCAGAGGCTGGCTGATTCTGATTATTTTTACAGCACTGCTTGTGATTTTTGCATGTTATCAGGTCAATGTTTCTCCTGATACCGAAAAATATGGAAAACTTCGGGATTATCTGCTTTTTGGAGATGAATGGGGAACTCATAGGGGATATATCTGGAGGATCGGGCTGGAGAACTACAGGAATTTTCCTCCTGCCCAGAAACTGTTTGGATACGGACCGGATACGTTCGGAATCGTTACAAGATCTAATAATTACCAGGAAATGGTTCAGCGCTACAATGAGATTTTTGACAGTGCTCATAATGAGTATCTGCAGTACCTGGTTACTATCGGTCCGTTTGGTCTTTTGGCTTATCTGGCCATACATGCAGCAGCGATCATTCAGGTAATTAAAGAAAAAATGAAACAGCCGCTATACGTTGCCGCACTATTTGCCGTTTTATGTTATGCATTTCAGGCAGCAGTCAATATCAATCAGCCAATTGCTACTCCGGTTATGTGGACACTTCTGGCAATTAGTGTGAGTAAATGTCGTAAATAGTACTATTGATTATATGGAGCCAGGGATGTAGGTGTAAAGCCCTGGCTTTTTTTATGTATTCTCCCCCACCCAAATTTCCATTATAGGAAGTATAATTGACCTCGTAATGCAGCAGGAGGACTCGGAAAAGAGCCCTCAAAAAAGGAAAAAGGAGAGTGCATTCATTATGAGAAAGCAGACAAAATTAGTTGCAGTGTTATCTGCAGCGGCTCTGTTGGCTATCGGTGCATCCATGACTTCTTTTGCAGCCTCTGGCAAGTGGGTTGAGGAAAACGGTACATGGGTATACTACAACAGAAGCGGTGAGAAGGTAACCGAAGAGTGGGCCAAGTCCGGTGACTACTGGTACTGGCTGAACGAGGATGGCGAGATGGCCACCAATACTCTGGTTGAGGATGACAACAACCGTTACTATGTAAATGAGAACGGTACTATGGTTCAGAACCGCTGGGTCTCCATCGAGAACGAAGACTATGACGACGAACCCATGAATTACTGGTATTACTTTGGTGCTAACGGTAAGGCTTACAAGAGCACTACCAACAGCAACAATGCTTCCTTCAAGACCATCAACGGCAAGAAGTACATCTTTGATGACGAGGGAAAAATGCTTTACGGCTGGATTAACCTTTATGGTGAAAAAGAGACCGGCGACGAAGCATGGCAGAATGGTGTATTCTACTGCGGCGACGAGAACGACGGAGCTCAGAAGGCTGGTGAGTGGGCATACCTGGACATCATTGACAATACTTATGACAGCGTGTCTCCGGGAACTTCCAGCCCGAATACCTTTGATGATGAGGATCAGACCCGTTGGTTCTACTTTAAGACTAATGGCCGTAAGATGACCGGTGAAAAGGGCAAGACCATCAATGGTAAGAAATACAGCTTTGATGAGTACGGCCGTATGAATGCCGAGTGGGTATACTATGCAAACAGTACTGCAACAGCAACTCCTGTAGAGACAGCTACCGGTTCTGATGGTCTCGCCGGCCAGGGAACCAAAAACTACACCACAGGCTTCAGATACTATGGAGATCCCGAGAGTGGAGCAAGAAAGACCAAGGGCTGGTTCCAGGTAGTTCCGGATTCTTACTTAAATGTCAGCGACTATGATGATGACGCTGATGCATGGTATTACAGCGATAAGGATGGCAAGCTGGTAGCTTCCGAAATGAAGACTATCAATGGTAAGAAGTATGCATTCAATGAGTATGGTAAAATGCAGTCCGGTCTGAAGGCTGTGAAGTTTGTAGGAACCAGCACAACAGATATTGATGAGATTAAGGGTGATGATAAAGTTCCTGGTCTGCCTTTTGATACAGAAGAGAACTTCAAAGCAAGTGTTTCTGGTCTGTATGCCGCTGGTTACAAGCTGTACTACTTTGGAGCAAGCAGTGATGGCGCTATGAAGACCGGCAAGCAGAACGTCACAATTGATGGTGATACCTTTACCTTCCTGTTCAATAAGTCCGGAAGCTTCAAAGGCCAGGGTAAGTTCGGTCTTGATGATCATAAGTACTATGCAGGCGGTATGCTGATGGCAGCTGCCAGAGAAGACAGATATGCAGTAGTAAAACTGGTTCAGGATGCCAGTGGTAACTATAAAGCAATCACTCTGATGACTACTGATGATTTCCTGTCAGATGTACGCGATGGTAGTGCGTAGTGCAGTTGGTATCGCAAATGTTACGTCTGGTGTTCCGTCTAAGCTGAACGCAGATAAGTATGATGAGTACTATACCATCACTGTTGACGAAACAGTAAATGGTGGTGAGAAAGTTAGCTACAAGCTGGTTAACACAGCAGGTACTGTTCAGAAGGGTAAGAGCAAAGCAAAAGATGGCGACGGACGTTGCTTTGATCTGAAGGGCGAGCAGATTGCAGCTGTTTATGTAGAGAGCTAAGATTTAGATACTGTGTAATCTCATTTGAGATGTAGTGAAAAGACTGTATGGACAGGTAATAGGGTCTGTACAGTCTTTTTCTTATGGAAGTAATCCCGGAAAGAAGCAAACTCTGGGATCTTTTTTCAGGAATTGTATAAAAAGAAGGACTGCATAGACAAATGAGTCTGTCTATACAGTCCTTTATAACTTAGTACATTACTTATCAGTTATATAATTACTGTCCCTTTACATGCTTTACAGCATAGTTGCCAAGATCAGGACCATTGCTGTTATCTTTATCGGTAGCCTTCGTTACAAAGTAACCTTCCACTTTGTACTTAACACCATCAATGGTAACAGTACCGGATTTCTTAACCTTGCCGGTAGCAGATACGACAAAGGTTCCTCCGTCATAAACGGTCTTGTCAATCTTAACTTCGCTGAGCCTATTGCTATCATCAATCTCAATTAAGGAGTAGGAATTACCATCCTCAGCCTCTACACGCACACCAAAATCATCATAGATGGAACCATCTTTCAGAATATTTGTGTAAGCCTGGCCGCTGCCCTGGAAGTAGTAAGCATAGTCATCGCCGTCATATGTTACAGTGGTCTTACCGGTTGCCATTGCACCCTTGGTAGAAGCACCGTCTTTATCAAAGTAGTAAATGCCAGCTTTCAGGTTTCCGGAACCACCCTCACGAACGACTTCATCACCAGCTGCAATCATGAATACACCTGTCTGCATCTTACCGTCTTTGTCAAACAGATAGGTCTTACCCTTGATTACTTTAGCGGCTGCACTGACTTTAGCATCGCCGTCCGGGTTATATCCCTCTTTGTATTTCTGGATTTCATCACTGTTTGCTCCCTTAGCTCCTTCGGAGTTGAAGGCAGTATTCTTATTGCTGGCTACTAAGTAGAACCACTCCTCGTCGCCTTCCATATCCTTGTCAGCGAACGTATAAACCCATCCGCTCTTCTGATTTCCATCATCATATTTATAGAAGGATTTTCCGGGAGTTGCAGAACCAGGTGTACCACTTACCCAGTCATCCTTCATTACACCGTTCTCATCAAAGGTGTAATATGCTTTGTTGATGTAATCTCTGGTATCTTTTCTGGCCTTACCAGTGGACTTGAAATTGAACCAGGCTTCGTCATTATCGTAGTCATCATCAGGAGCTACCATGTTGTCCTCATCAATTTCCAGATACTGCCAGCCAGTGTGTGCCCAGCCCTGATTCTCATCACCTAAGTAATAAGTAGCATTTCCGTCGTAGGTCCAACCGGATACCATACGTCCGTCAGAATCAAAGAAGTATTTCTTTCCACCGATTGTGGAGGTTTTGAAGGTATTGTCTCCGGTAGCCTTGTAAGCCTTACCAGAAGATCCCATGTAGTACCACAGGATATCGACTTCTTTACCATCAACTTCTTCGTCTTCTTCGTTATCGACAGATACCCACTGATTTGCGACACGAACACCATCAGCATTTACATAGTAATGATCATCGTCATCTTCGATCAGTTCGCTGGTAGCCATCTCGCCGTCTTCGTTTAACCAGTAATAGTTGGCGCCGGACTTCTTCCACTCTTCAGTTACTCTGTCTCCATCTCTATCAAGATATACCCAAATGCCATTCTCCTGCGTCCAGCCGGCTGCAAAAGAAGTCATGGATGCACCGATAGCCAACAGAGCTGCTGCAGATAACACTGCAACTAATTTTGTCTGCTTTCTCATAATGAATGCACTCTCCTTTTTCCTTTTTTGAGGGCTCTTTTCCGAGTCCTCCTGCTGCATTACGAGGTCAATTATACTTCCTATAATGGAAATTATCAATACCTTTTTGTCTTTTTTGACATTTTTTATAAATGCTTTAGAAATCCGTCCAGGTACCTCCAACTTCGTCTCGGAAATATCATCTCCTCAATCACACCGTTAGTATAATACACTTCGCAGAAAAATGCTATAACTTTTCTCTGTGCATTTTCTTACGTAAAACTTACGAAAACCCAATTTCTTTCTTAGATTGTACTGAAATTCGTACAACCCTTTCTCCCGGGGCTGATTTTGCGCCGTTTTTCGCCGGAATACACCGTTTTTTCTCCCTTCTGCTATAGGATACTCCATATTGCCTCTTCCTGCAACCCCCTTGTTTTTCCGTATGACTGTGCTATAATGTTCATATATTATTATAACTTTCTTTTTTTGAACGGAGGCATTATGAACAGACAGGCGTTACTGTGCAGAAATATACTGGAATACCCTCAGATCACCCAGAGGGAGCTGGCCCGGGTCATGGATATGTCCCTGGGAAGCGTCAACAGGCTGTTGAAAGAATGTATGGATCAGGGACTTGCCGCTCCTGCGGATACCGGACATTACAGGGTTACATCCCGGGGCATGGAGCTCCTGGAGCAATACCGTGTAGATAAAGCGGTGATTATCGCGGCAGGATTCGGTTCCCGGTTTGTGCCTCTGACCTTTGAGACTCCCAAAGGACTTCTGGAAGTCTTCGGGGAGCGGATGATCGAAAGACAGATCCGGCAGCTCCATGAAGCCGGGATCACGGACATCACCATTGTGGTGGGATATCTGAAAGAAAAATTTGAATATCTGATCGATCAGTATGGCGTAAAGCTTCTATATAACAGCGAATATTCCTCCAAAAATACTCTGGCCACCATCTATCACGCCCGAAAGCTGTTTGAGGAAGGCAACTGCTACCTGCTGTCCTCGGACAACTGGATGCGGGAAAATATGTACCACACTTATGAATGCGGTTCCTGGTACTCCTGCGTCTACCAGCAGGGAGAGACCTCGGAATGGTGTCTTTCCTTTAATAAAAAGGGAAAGATCCTGGATGTACAGATCGGAGGCCGGGATTCCTGGGTCATGTACGGCCCCGTCTTCCTGCGCCGGGAATGGTCCAGGTACTTTCTTCCCGTACTGGAGGCTTACTATCTGCTTCCGGGCACGGAACAGTTTTACTGGGAGCGGGTTTACCTGGAACTGGCTGACGGGACTGCCCTGAAACGGCTGACAGAAGCAGGGATCCGGGAGCTTCACGGAATTTCTCTGAAAGAATTCGGCCCTGAATCCGGGCATCTGGATCTGTACATCAACCGCCAGCCCTCCGACCAGGTATACGAGTTTGAGAATCTGGAGGAGCTGCGGCTCTTTGATCCCAGATATCAGAATCATTCTGATAATGAAGCCATGGAACTGGTGTCCCGGGTCTTTCAGGTGCCTGAAGCAGAGATCCGCCATATTTCATGTCTGAAATCAGGCATGACCAACAAGTCCTTTCTCTTCTCCGTGGCAGACAGGCGGTATATATGCCGGATCCCCGGACCGGGAACAGAGCTTCTGATCAACCGGCAGCAGGAGGCCGACGTCTATGAGGCCGTCAGGCCTTTGGATATTACGGAACATGTCCTTTATTTTAACCGTGATAACGGTTATAAGGTTTCGGAATATTATGAAGGGGCCCGCAACTGCCGCGCCGACGATCCCTCTGATATGAGAAAATGCATGAGCCTGATCCGCCGGGTCCACCAGGCCCGGCTGAAAGTCTCCCACCGTTTCGACATCCGGGAGCGAATCAATTTTTATGAAAATCTCTGTCAGACCCACGGCGGCATCCCTTTCGAGGATTATGCCCGGGTAAAACAGAGGATGACAGAGCTGATGGATGGGCTGGACCGGCTTGGACGGCCGGAAACACTGTCCCATATCGACAGCGTGGCCGATAACTTCCTCTTCCTCCCCGACGGCAGCCTCCGTCTGATCGACTGGGAGTATTCCGGGATGTGCGATCCTCTCATCGACGTAGCCATGTGCTGTATCTATTCTTATTATAACGAAGAGCAGACTGACTGGCTCATAGAGACTTATCTGGAAAGGATGCCCGATAAGGATGAACGGCTGACTGTTTATTCCTATATGGCTCTGGGAGGGTTTCTCTGGACCCTGTGGGCCGTGTATAAAAGCGCGGTTGGCGAAGAATTCGGGGAGTATACTCTGATCATGTACCGCTATGCCAAAGACTATTATCGGAAAATCCAGAAATTGTAATAAAAATATTTCCATTTTTCACTATCTCTCAGAGTGGACTTATGGTATACTTTAGAAATACTACAGATAAGGGGGAGTTGACTTTGATACGCAGAAAATATTTCCGGTTTATCGCTGCGGCAGGAATACTGAGCTTCCTGACTCTGGCCCCGGCCTCCCATGCTCTGGCCGCAGGCTGGAGCAAAAGCGGTGACAGCTGGGTATATTACGACGATAACGGTTCGCTGTATAAAGGATGGATCCGGACTACGGACGGATATTATTATCTGGACCTGACCACAGGCAAGATGACCACAGGCTGGAAACAGATCAATAATAAATGGTATTATTTCAAACCCAACGGCCTGATGGTGGCCAATTCCTGGATCAGTGATGCCGGTAAGTTCTACTATCTTTTAGACGACGGAGTCATGGTGACCGGATGGCTGAAGATCGGGAATGACTATTATTTTCTTAAATCCGACGGCTCTATGACAGTAGGATGGCGGCAGATGGATAATACCTGGTATTACTTCGAATCCAACGGCAAGGTCGTCATGGGATGGAAGCAGATCAACGGTTCCTGGTATTATTTCGGCACCGATGCCAAGATGGTGACCGGATGGCTCCATCTGGACAATACTTACTATTATCTGAACAGCGACGGAAAGATGCTTACCGGATGGCTCAGCGACAACACCAACCGCTATTATATGGATGTGTCCAACGGCTCCATGTCCACTGACTGGAAACAGATCGACGGAAGCTGGTACTATTTTAACGGTTCCGGCCATATGCAGACCGGATGGGTGACTGTCAACGGCAACTATTACTATCTGGATCCGTCAAACGGCAAGATGGCGGCCAACACCACACTCACCATCAACGGAGTCTCCTATACTTTTAACGCCAACGGGGTCTATCAGGCCGGCGGCTCTTCCGCTCCCACTACGGGAAACAACGCTCCGACCACCTCCTTCGGCGGTCCCGGAGGTTCCGGATCTCCCGGCGGTTCGACCAATTCCACGGTTCCCGGCGGCACAGGCGGCCCGACATCCGGCAATCCTTCATCGGGTAATCCTTCATCCGGGTCTTCGTCTCAAAACCCCGGCGGGTCTTCCGGCGATAAGACTCTGAAAGAAGGTCTTACAGGAGGCCCCGGGACATACCATTGATTCATATTCTGCCAGCTGCCTTTTGACCTGCAAAAGAGGATGTCCGCCGGACATCCTCTTTTGCACACAGCTCCTATCCCCGACCGGGATGAGGAGTTTTTTCAAACTGTAATTTAATAAAACAATCTGTTTACCGCACTGAAGATTCCCCGGAAGGAAGCCCTTGTGATGTTGGAACTGATTCCCACGCCGTAAGTCACCTTGCCGGTCTTTACATCCATCAGGTGGATGTAGGAAGCCGCCTGTGCACCTGAGCCGGAAGTCAGGGCATGCTCGTTGTAGTCCAGAACACGGATCTCGATGCCCAGCTCTTTCTCAAGTCCTTTCTGGAGGGCATCGATGGGACCGTTGCCCACTCCCTCAAATACTTTTTCAAGTCCGTTGTTGGTGTAGGTAACCTTCACCAGTGTGGCAAAATCCCCGTACTCGTTCTCTGTATCCGTAATCTGACATCTGCGGAAATGGATGGGCTCTTTCCGCTCCGTGTAGTTATGTCTGAATTCCTCCATGATCTGCTCAGGCGCAACCTCTCCCTGTTTTTCGGAGATGGCCTGGATCACATCGGCAAATTCTTTATGCATCCCCTTGGGCAGCTTAAATCCAAAGAATGTATCCATGATAAATGCCACGCCGCCTTTGCCGGACTGGCTGTTGATGCGGACCACCGGCTCGTACTGACGGCCGATGTCTGCCGGGTCGATGGGCAGATAGGGAACCTCCCAGTACTGGCCGCCTCTTTCCTTGAGGGCTGCCATACCTTTGTTGATGGCATCCTGATGGGAGCCGGAAAACGCGGTGAATACCAGCTTCCCTGCATATGGATGGCGCTCGGGGATATCCATCTTGGTACAGCGCTCGTAAACCTCCGCGATGGTGCGGATATTCTCGATCTTCAGCTGCGGATCAATGCCCTGGGAGAACATATTGTAAGCCAGGGTCAGGATATCCACATTGCCTGTCCGCTCTCCGTTGCCGAAAAGCGTTCCTTCCACTCTCTCGGCCCCTGCCAGGAGGGCAAGTTCTGTGGCAGCTACCCCGGTTCCCCGGTCATTGTGGGGATGTACGCTTAAGATGATGCTGTCCCTGTTCTTAAAGTGAGTATTCATCCACTCGATCTGATCTGCATACACGTTTGGAGTGGTCATCTCCACCGTGGACGGCAGATTGATGATAATGGGATTCTCCGGCGTGGCGCCCCAGGTCTCCTGTACTGCCGTGCAGATCTCAAGGGCATACTCCAGCTCTGTCCCCGTAAAGCTCTCCGGCGAATATTCCAGCACCAGATTGCCGTCATAGTTTCTGGCATATTTTTTCACCATATTGGTCCCGTCAACAGCGATCTGAGTGATCTCTTCCATGGACTTATGGAATACGACATCCCTCTGAAGAGTGGAGGTGGAGTTATAAATGTGTACCACCACATTCTTTATGCCCTGTATGGCCTCGAAAGTCCTTTTGATCAGATGCTCCCTGCACTGCACCAGTACCTGAAGCCGCACATCATCGGGGATCATGCGCCGTTCTACCAGCTGACGGAGAAAATCGTACTCGATCTGGGAAGCTGCGGGAAAACCTACTTCGATCTCCTTGAAACCCAGATCCACCAGCATCCGGAAAAACTCCATTTTCTCTTCCACTACCATGGGCTCCACCAGAGCCTGGTTGCCGTCCCGCAGATCCACACTACACCACACAGGCGCCTTCTCAATCTGCTTAAAGGGCCAGGTTCTGGCCGGAAAATCAACAACAGGTACTCTTCGATATCTCTGATAATTTAACATGATGTTTCCTCCTCATATAATGTCTAAAGCCGTGGGGTCTTCCGGGTCATGACTGTTTTTCCACGCCATGTCCACAGTAGTTTAATACCATCTGAAACCCGATCCTGTATCCCGGCAGAAGCGAATCTATGACCACATATTCTTCCCTGGTATGAGCGCCTCCTCCTTCGTAAGTACCCAGACACAGGCTGGGGATCCCCATGGACAGAGGGATGTTGCAGTCTGTGGAACCTGGATGCTGTTCCGGAGCGCTTCCTGTATACTCTTCGATGGTATCGGAAGCCAGACGGATCATCCTGTCCTGCACCAGCCTGTCCACATCGCCTTCGCAGGGCCGCAGTCCCACGATCTCTGTCTCGATCTCCACTCCCCTGCTCTTCATATCCTCTATAACAGCTTCAAACTGCTCTTCCATATATGCCAGCCCTTCCCGGCTGTCGGAACGAAACTCATAGAGCATCTCCGCAGACTGGGCAATGGTGTTCACCGACGTTCCTCCGGAGATCATGCCTACATTATAGGTGGTCTTTCCCTGAGCAGGAACCTGGATCTGATAGAGTGTGTGGATCAGTTCGGACAGCTGGGCAATGGCGTTGGGATTGCCGAAAGAGCTGTAGGAATGGCCTCCGATGGTCCGCACTCCGATCCGTAATCTTTTGGAACCTACGGCGTGGGCAACCAGGGATGACATGCCGCCGTCAAAACTGTAAAATTCGCGGATCCGTTTTCCGTAAGTCTCACAGATCTTCCGGGAGCCTTTCAGATTGCCCAGGCCCTCCTCTCCGGAATTGCACACCAGGACCAGACCATGGGACTGTGTCCCCGCAGCAGCCTCCGCCTCCAGCTGTTTTGCCAGCCCCGTCTCCGTCAGATATCCGGCGATCATCAGCAGGCAGACCAGATTGGCCGTATCGTCGCCTGCTCCGGGGCAGCAGATCCTGCCGTCCTCGACCTTCAGAGGCAGGGGCGTGGTATCGGGAAATACCACGTCTGTATGGGCCATGAACACTACCACAGGATTGTCCTTCGTGACGGCTATGGGATAGACTACATTGAGAGCTTCATCGATAAATACCCCCTCTGCTCCTCTTTCCTCCAGCCATTTCCTGCAGAAATCGGCCCGCTTCTCCTCATGATTGGAAGGGGAGGGGATCTGGGCCAGGGTGATCAGAAGCTCCCTGGCCTCCTGTTCATGTCCATGAATATAATCAAGTACTTTCTGCTCCAGCATCTTTGGTCCTCCTTTTTCTGACTTTTACAGAAGATGTCCTCTGTCCTTCATGACTTCAATAACCTGGTCCACATAAGTCTCGCAGATATCGCGGCTGGCGGCTTCCACCATAACCCGGACTACCGGCTCCGTACCTGACTGACGCAGCAGGATCCGTCCGCTTTCTCCCAGACTCTCCGACACCCGGGCCACCTGAGCCTTTACCTCCGGGTCTTCCTGGGCTGCCAGTTTATCCTTTACCTTTACATTTTTCAGAACCTGGGGATAGATCTCCACCTCTGCCGCCAGCTTTGTGAGAGGCTGCTTCTTCTCCAGGATCACTTCCATCACTTTCAGGGATGTCAGAATCCCGTCTCCCGTGGTGGCATGCTTGCTGAAAATAATATGGCCTGACTGCTCTCCGCCCAGACAGTGGCCGTTGGCAGACATGTTCTCATAGACGTATTTATCTCCTACCGCCGTCTTTTCGTAGGCGATGCCTTCCCGGTCCAGTGCCTTGTAGAGCCCGAAGTTGGACATAATGGTAGTCACGATCGTGTTGTTTACCAGGATCCCCTGTTCCTTCATATACTTTCCGCAGATGTACATGATCTTGTCGCCGTCCACGACTTCCCCCTCGCTGTCAACGGCGATACACCGGTCCGCATCTCCGTCGTAGGCAAATCCTACGTCCAGATGCTTTTCCCTGACATATTTCTGCAGCACCTCGATATGAGTGGAGCCGCAGTCCGTATTGATATTCAGACCATTGGGATTGTTGTTGATCACATAGGTATCGGCTCCCAGGGCATCGAACACATTCTTGGCTATGGCTGAAGCGCTGCCGTTGGCACAGTCCAGACCTACACGCATATTTTTAAAGGATCGGGTGGCTATGGAGATCAGGTATCCGATATAGCGGTTCCGTCCCGCAGCAAAATCCGTAGTCCGCCCGATACTGTCCTTTCTCGCTAGAGGGATCTCTCCCATCTCCCCGTCCAGATATTTCTCTATCTCCAGGATCACGGACTCTTCCAGTTTCTCTCCCTGCCCGTTGATGACTTTGATGCCGTTGTCATAGAACGGGTTATGGCTGGCAGAGATCATGATCCCGCAGTCAAAGCCCTCCGTGCGGACCACATAGGATACGCTGGGAGTCGTGGTCACATGGAGAAGGGATACGTCGGCGCCGGAGGCTGTCAGCCCCGCCACCAGAGAATACTCAAACATATAGCTGCTTCTCCTGGTATCCTTGCCGATCACCACTCTGCATCTGGTATCCGGCTCCTTCTGTCCGTAATACCATCCCAGAAACCGTCCCACCTTATAGGCGTGCTCCACTGTCAGATCTGCATTGGCCTCCCCGCGGAAACCGTCTGTTCCAAAATATTTTCCCATTTTTCTGTCCTCTCAATTCTACATGATTCCCCCAAAAATCCACCATAGTATAACATACTTTTTTCCCGTTTGCAATTTACTCTTCTCCTGCTTCCAGAGCAAACAGCACGGTCCGCCCGTCGTTTACCTCATAACTGCAGGTCACCAGCACATAGAGATTGTTCACCGGCTCTTCCGGGAACCAGGCATACTCGCAGGGTTCCAGCATCATCCGGACAAATTCCTGGAATGATTCATAAGTTCTGAATCTGGTCTTGCGCACCATAGGATTGTTTTCTATGTAATAGCAGGCCGCCGCTTTCAGATGGATAGTCTCTTTCGGCGTATAGATCTCAAAATACTGATGTTCTTTAAAATAATCCTCATCCTTATACTTCACCACATCCTTAAACATGGAACCGTTTTTCATGTGGTGGCCATAGAGGATGCTGTTGTAGCCTCTCATGTCGCTCTGGCTCTCAAAGTCCAGGAAAATAGTGCCTGCCGACGTCTCTTCCCCCTCGAAACTCTTATGCAGGTACGTGTCATTGTCCGCCGCCTGGACGATAGGATAATCAATATTCGTATCCGGAATGCGGATCCAGCCCACGATATCCGGGTTGATGGCTGCCAGCTCTTCAAAATTGATGGGCGACACATAGGGAGGTTCCGTCTCTCTCTGGGTCTCCTCCTCCGTCTCCTCCTCCAAAACCGTGGTTGACTCTTCTTCCGTGGCGGCCGTCTCCGTGGCGATCTGAGCCAGCCTTTCATATTCCTGCTGGGCTTTCCAGTTCTCCAGATATTCGCTGAAGAACCAGAATCCGCTTACAAGGGCAACCGCGATGAGAACAGCCAGTATTATCTTATGCCGGCGGTCGCGGCTTTGTGCCTTTTTCTCTTCCATAATCTTCTCCTCCTCATGAATAACATCGGTTTTTAATTACTCTAACACAATTATATCCCTGTTACAAATATATTTTTTGCAAATCTTTATCTGGCTTTCTGACCTGATAAATGATATACTGTTCCTGAGTCTGTTTATGATGGGGGGAAACGTTATGAACGGCAGTTATAAATCTGTCATCCATGTAACTACATTCGGTGAATTTTCTATGGAGTTCAACGGGCATCGGATCAGCGATGCCGACGATCACTCAAAAAAGCCATGGCTTCTGCTGGAATATCTGATCCTTTTCCGCAATCGGGAGATCAGTCCTGAGGAACTGTCAGAAGCCGTCTGGGGAAGCCGGGATAGTACGAATCCTGCCGGCGCCCTGAAAACCCTGATGCATCGCACAAGAAAACTTCTGGAGCCTCTGGAATATCCTCCCCGGCAGCTGATCCCTCACCGCTGCGGTTCTTATGCCTGGACGAAAGAGCCGGAGACTTCCGTGGATATCGATCTGTTTGAAAATCTGGCTGCCGCGGCTCTGGATACGTCGGAAGATCCTGACAACCGTCTGGAATGCTGTCTTGAGGCCCTCGATCTGTATCGGGGCGACTTTCTCGCCGGCTCCGGCTGTCAGTCCTGGATCATTCCTCTGTCTGCCTACTACAGGAATATGTGCCGGAGGCTTCTGCTTCTGACGGTCTCTCTTTTGACGGAGCGGGAAGATTATCCCCGGATCATCGGGATCTGCGAGAAGGGGCTGACCATTTTTCCACATGACGAGGAGCTGCTTTACAGTCTGATCTTCTCTCTCTACCGCTGCGGCCGGCAGACGGAAGCTCTTGACCGCTACACCAAAGGGACCGAAAGGCTGTACCGGGATCTGGGCATCACGCCTTCTGCGGATCTCCGGTCTTTGTATCAGATCATCTGCAGCGCCTCCCACGAGATGAATATGGATTTAAAGCTTATAGAAGAATCTTTTATGGAAGAGGCCCTGGAAGAAGGCGCCTGTTTCTGTGAACTGCCGGTGTTCCGCGATATCTACCGGCTGGAACAGAGATCTTCTGGACGCAGCGATTATCCCGTCCATCTTTGTCTTGTCACCCTGACGGACCCTCACGGTAACCCTCTCCGGCCTCAGCTGTTAAAGAACCAGGAAGAAATCCTGGCCTCGGTTATCCGGTCCTCTCTGCGGGCCGGCGACGTGTATTCTGCTTTTAATGCCAGCCAGTATGTTATCCTTCTTCCCACTTCCGCCCCGGAAAACTGCCGGCCGGTTATGGAGCGGATCGTCCGCACCTTCCATGATGTATGCTCACAGGATGATGTTCGGGTCACATACTCTATCCAGTCTTCTCTGTCTCAGTGAGACTGCATCGAAACAGCCCCGGGAGTGCGCCGTGCACTCTCAGGGCCGTTCCTTTTCTAAAAGCTTTATTACCTCTTTATAGGCTATGCACCATCCTTCCAGGATTTTGTAGTGATAGTGCTCGTCATACCAGTCGAAAGAAGGATATATCGCTTCCCGGTCCCGCTCTTCCTCCATACCGGGGAGCTCTTCCTTCAGATCGGCCAGCAGCGCCTCAGGGGACTGCCCTTTTTTCAGAAGGGAAAGGATATGCTCAAAGGCCTCCAGCTTTTTGGCCACCGTCACCGACCGCTGGACATCGCTTTTGTATTCCTCGTATTCTTCTCTGCTTAATGCTATCTTTTCTTCAATTTCTCTATATAACTCTTCCATGTATTCTGCCTCACAGCCCCTGTTCTTCCAGCCGGCTCAGCTTTCTGGCCTGATCGGCGGCGATCAGACTGTCGATGATCTCCTGAATATCCCCGTTCATCACCGAGTCGATCTTGTACAGAGTCAGTTTGATCCGGTGCTCTGTGACGCGTCCCTGGGGAAAGTTGTAGGTGCGGATCTTCTCGGACCGGTCTCCGGTGCCGATCTGGCTCCTCCGCTCCTCGGCCTCGGAACTCTGGCGTTTCTCCAGCTCGATATCATACAGCTTGGAACGCAGCAGACGAAAAGCCTTTTCCTTGTTCTGCAGCTGGGATTTTTCTGTCTGGCTGTAAATGACGATGCCTGTGGGAATATGGGTCAGACGCACAGCAGAGTCTGTGGTGTTAACGCACTGGCCGCCGTTGCCGGAAGCACGCATCACATCGATGCGGCAGTCCTTCATATCGATCTGTACATCTACTTCCTCTGCCTCCGGCATCACTGCAACCGTAGCCGTGGATGTGTGGATTCTGCCTCCGCTCTCCGTCTCCGGCACCCTCTGGACCCGGTGAACTCCGCTTTCGTATTTCAGTTTGGAATAAGCGCCTTTGCCCGTGACCATGGCAATGACTTCCTTGAATCCGCCGATGCCGTTCTCGTTGACGCTGACGATCTCCACCTTCCATCGCTGGCTCTCGGCATAATTCACATACATACGATACAGCTCTGCCGCAAACAGCGCCGCCTCGTCGCCGCCTGCTCCTGCCCGGATCTCCAGGATAATATTCTTGTCGTCATTGGGATCTTTGGGAAGGAGAAGGATCTTCAGTTCCTGCTCCAGCTCCTCCAGCCGCTTTTTGGCGTCGGACAGCTCTTCCTTGGCCAGTTCTCTCATCTCCTCGTCGTTCTCTTCTTCCAGAAGAGCGACGCTGTCTTCAATATCCTGGTTGGCTTTCTTGTACTGCTGATACGTCTCCACAATAGGGGACAGGTCCGCCTGCTCTTTCATCAGCCGGCGGAAGCGGTTCTGGTCCTCTGCTACAGAAGGGTTGTTCAGCTCCAGCATCAACTCTTCATAGTGGATCAGCATATCATCTAAATGTTCAAACATGGCTGCCTCCTTTTTCTTTTTTATCTAACGCAATGACATAAGCTCTCCCCGTACTACCCGGTCTTTTCCCGGCAGATCTTTGACGACTCTGATACCGCCGAATCCTGCCTCTTCAAGAAGGGCGCATACACTTTCCGCCTGATCGTGGCCGATCTCCAGATAGACTGCCGCTCCCGGTCTCAGCCAGGGCCCTGCCTCCGCAGAGATCCTCCGGTAGAAGCCAAGACCGTCGGCCTCTCCGTCAAGAGCCATCATGGGCTCATGATCTTTCACTTCCGGCTCCAGTCCTCTTATAACCTTTGTGGGAATATAGGGCGGATTGGACACCAGGATATCAAAGGTCTCTCCCGGTTCAAGAGCCTGAAACAGATCTCCTTTTCTCAGCCGGATCCTGTCCTCTCCCAGAATCCTGACTCCGTTGGCCCCGGCTACCTTCAGAGCCTCCTCTGACAGATCCGCGGCCGTAATGTCCTCATATCCTCCCAGAGCAGCCAGGCTGACGGCGATACACCCCGAACCGGTGCACAGATCAAGGATCCTCTTTCTCCGGTCTTTCTGTTCTTCCAGAACCAGTTCCACCAGGGTCTCCGTATCCTGACGTGGAATCAGCACATGACGGTTTACCTGAAAGGTAAGGCCCATAAAATCCTGGGTCCCCAGAATATGCTGGAGAGGAATCCTTCGGCAGCGCTTTTCGACCATCTGCCGGTAATCCTTTGCCGCCCTTCTCACAGCTTCCGTATCTTCCAGAGGTTCCATACGTCTCATGAGGAAATGTACCGTATCCAGGCCGAAGGCTTCCAGGAGAAGTCTCCGGGCATCGACAGAGGCCTCCGGGTCCCCGGCCCTGCTCAGCCGGCCCATACCTTCGTTTAATAATTGATGCAGTGTCATCTCAATTCTGCTCCGGAAAGTTTTCTTTCAGGTAAGCTCTCCAGTCAAACACGGCTTCCACCGCGGCGATAGCTACCTGGATCATGCTGTCATCCGGTTCCTTTGTGGTCATATTCTGCATCCACATCCCAGGTTTGCTCAAAAGGTTTACGATGGGGGCATCGCTTCTTCCTGCCAGTCTTAAAAACTCGTAGGAGATGCCGGCAATGACAGGAATCAGAAGAACCCTGCTGGCTGCTTTCAGAAGAAAGCCGTCCACCCGCACCACCATAAAAAACAAAATACTGATCATCATGACGATAATCAGGAAACTGGTCCCGCAGCGCTTGTGCTGTTTAGAGCTGGCCCGGACATTGTCCACATTCAATTCCAGACCATGTTCAATACAGTTGATACATTTGTGCTCCGCTCCATGGTACATGAAGGTGCGGCGAATATCTTCCATATTGGAGATCACCTTAATATAACCGATAAAAACAGCCAGACGGATCACGCCTTCCAGGAAGGCCATGACCGTATCGGAGGAGATCCAGGGCCGGATCACATTGCTGACTGCCAGAGGCAGCACCATGAAAATGGCTATGGCCGCCACTACGGAAAACACCATCACCGCCGGCATCAGGATCTTCTCCAGCTTCTCCCCGAATCTGTCGTCCAGCCACTGTTCGAACCTGGATGGTTCCTCATCCTCATCGTCTTCAAAGAAACTGGCCGAAAACGTCAGGGTCCTCATACCCAGGATCATGGAATCGGCAAAGCTGAAGACTCCTCTGATAAAAGGCAGGGAGAACAGTTTCACCTTTTCCGTCAGACTCACATACCGGTCTTTCTTCACCTCGATCTCCCCGTCGGGCCTGCGGACCGCAGTGGCATATTCCTGTTTATTTTTCATCATAATTCCTTCAATAACGGCCTGACCGCCGATTCCGGAATATTTCATATCTGCATTCTCCTGTTTTTCTGTGAGATAACAAAGAACAGGTTGAGCATAAGTGTCTCCACTTAGGTCCCAACCTGTCCTTTACTCATACTCCGATTACTTGCCGGCATTAACGCCGTACTTACGATTAAACTTATCGATACGTCCGCGGGCAGCAACGTTCTTCTGCTGACCGGTGTAGAAGGAATGGCACTTGGAGCAAACCTCTACGTGGATCTCCTTCTTGGTAGAGCCTGTAACAAACTCATTGCCGCAGTTGCAGGTAACTTTTGCCTGATAGTATGTGGGATGGATACCTTCTCTCATGATTCTCACCTCTCAAATCTTTTTATTCTATTTATACTGTGATACTGTCATCACATGTTTTCAGTTAAACAGCTTGTTCAGTATATCATAGAATATTTTTTTATGCAAGCCTATTTTTACAATAGGAGATAAATTTTAGAAGAATCTCATCCTCTTTGCGTTGTCGATAAACTCCCGGTTGGTCTTGGTCCTGGCAAAGAGATCCAGAATCCGCTCCACGGACTCCTCCGGTTTCAGGTTGTTGGTGGCCTTGCGCACCATGTCCACGCATTCCTTCTCCTCGGCGTTGAGAAGCAGATGGTCGTTTCTGGTGCCGGACTTCAGGATGTCGATGGCCGGGAAGATCCGCTTCTCCGACAGCTTTCTGTCGAGAACCAGCTCCATGTTGCCTGTTCCCTTAAATTCCTCGTAGATCACGTCGTCCATGCGGCTGCCGGTATCCACCAGGGCCGTGGCAAGGATCGTCAGGCTGCCGCCTTCCCGCATGTTCCTGGCAGCGCCGAAGAACCGCTTGGGCATATGGAGGGCCGCCGGGTCCAGGCCTCCCGAAAGAGTACGGCCGCTGGGCGGAACTACCAGGTTGTAGGCTCTGGCCAGACGGGTGATGCTGTCCAGAAGGATGACCACATCTCTTCCGTGCTCCACCAGACGGCGGGCCCGCTCGATCACCATCTCTGAAACCCTTTTGTGTCTGTCCGGAAGCTCGTCAAAAGTAGAATAGATCACTTCTACATTATTGCCTGTCACGGATTCCTTAATATCCGTAACCTCCTCGGGACGTTCGTCGATGAGGAGGATGATCAGATGCATATCCGGATGATTGGTCGTGATGGCCTGAGCCACCTGTTTTAACAGAGTCGTCTTACCTGCCTTGGGTGGGGACACGATCATGCCTCTCTGTCCTTTGCCGATGGGGGCCAGAAGGTCCAGGACCCGCATGGCCGTGCTGTTGACCCGGCCCCTGGTCTCCATATGAAGACGCTCATTGGGAAAAACGGGGGTCAGGTCCTCAAAATTGGGACGCCTCTCAATAACAGACGGCGGATAGCCGTTGATGCTGGTCACATACAGCAGGGCTGCAAATTTCTCCGTAGCCGCCTTGATCCTCCGGTTGCCTTTTATGATGTCTCCTGTCTTCATGTTGAAACGGCGGATCTGAGACGGCGCCACATACACATCGTTCTCTCCCGGCAGAAAATTCTCGCACCGGATAAAACCGAATCCGTCAGGCATCACTTCCAGGATACCGTTGGCCTCGATGCCGCTGTCCAGCTCAGGCATATCCTGGGGACCCTCCGCTATGGGGGCCGGATTATACGGCCGCTTTCCCTCCCCTACGGCCGGCTGGCTCTGGGGCATGTTCTGACTTCTCACCGGTCTTGCCGTCTCTCTTGCGCCGGCATTATCCCGGGAGGGCTGATTCTCTTTCACGTTTTCTCTGGGCGCTTCCTGACGCTGCGCGGCCTTCTTCTGGTCTTCCATCTCTTTCTCCTTTTCACAAAGAAGCTCCACCAGGTCGCCTTTTTTCATGCCGCTGATCCCACGGATTCCCTGGGATTTGGCAATCTCTCTCAACTCTGACAATGGTAATGTCTGCAATTTTTCCCGCATATCTTTTCTCCTTTTACTGCTCCTCCAAAATTCTTATTCTGTTCGGTTCTCGTTCAGGGATTCTTCCTTATGAACTAGGAATAAATGAAATGTTCTTGAACTTAAGATCCGGCGGCCCCGGGGGCCGCCCCTATCATTCTTTTTTATTATAGACCATGTTTCCGGAAAAAGAAAGCTGTTTTTTCAGAAAACTCAAAAATTCCCGAACTTTTTTTTCGTATCCCTGGTCCGACATATGATAGAACTCCCGTCCTTCCATACCGTCCGGCAGATACTGCTGCTTTACATAATGATTGGGATAATCATGGGGATACTCATACCCCTTACCGTGTCCCAGCTTCCCGGCCCCTTTATAATGTTTGTCCTGAAGATGGACCGGAATTGCCATGGTTTTCTCCGATTCCACCGCCTCCATGGCCTCCCCGATGGCTCTCACCACGGAATTGCTCTTGGGCGCCGAAGCCACATAGAGAGCGGCCTGGGCCAGGATGATCCGGGCCTCCGGCAGTCCTACCCTCTCCGCTGCCTGAGCGGCGCTGACGGCCACCACCAGGGCCTGAGGATCCGCCATCCCCACGTCTTCCGCCGCATGGATCATGATCCTTCTGGCAATAAACCGGATATCCTCCCCCGCGTACAGCATACGGGCCAGATAATACACGGCCGCATCCGGGTCCGACCCTCTCATGCTTTTTATAAATGCGGAAATGGTGTCATAATGATTATCCCCATCCTTGTCATACCCGATTGCCCGTTTCTGGATACACTCCTGAGCCGTCTCCAGATCGATGTGGATCTTCCCGTCCTGCGCTCTTTCCGTGGTAAGGATCCCCAGCTCCACGGCATTGAGAGCCGCCCGGGCATCTCCGTTTGCCACGTCTGCCAGAAACTCCAGCGCCTCCTCATGGATGACGGCGTCATAAGTTCCCATGCCTTTTTCCGTATCGGATACGGCCCGCCGCAGAAGCTCCTTGATATCCTCTTTCTCCAGCGGCTTCAGCTCGAAGATCCGGCTGCGGGACAGAAGGGCCCCGTTGACTTCAAAATAAGGGTTCTCCGTAGTGGCTCCTATGAGGATCAGCGTTCCGTCTTCCACAAACGGGAGAAGATAATCCTGCTGGCTCTTGTTGAAACGGTGAATCTCGTCTACAAACAGGATGGTCTTTCTCCCGTACATCCCCATGGAATCTTTGGCTGCCTTTACCACTTCTTCCATATCTTTCTTCCCTGCCACCGTGGCGTTGATCTGGCGGAAGTCTGCCCGGGTCGTGTTGGCGATCACCCGGGCCAGAGTAGTCTTTCCGGTTCCCGGCGGCCCGTAAAAAATGACGGACCCCAGCTTGTCGGCCCTGATGGCCCGGTACAGCAGCTTGTCTTTTCCCAGAATGTGCTTCTGCCCCACTACCTGGTCCAGAGACACGGGACGAAGACGGGATGCCAGGGGAGACTCCTCTTTCATGGTATTGGCTCTCATATAATCAAACAAATCCATCTCTGCTCCTGTTCTTTCTCCTGTTATTCGATCAGCAGTTCATCTACTGTAACGAAATTATAGCCCTCCGCCGAAAGAGTGTCAATGACTTCCAGCGCCGCCTCCACAGAAGTTCCGTACACGTCATGGAGCAGGATGATGCTTCCGTCTTCCACATGGGTGACGATGTGTCTGACAACCCTGTCCCTGTTCTGATTTTTCCAGTCCAGAGGATCCACATCCCACAGAACCACCTTCATGGGAACGATGCATTCCAGTTCCTCGCTCCAGGATCCGAAGGGCGGGCGGACATACTCGGGAGTCTGGCCCGTGATCTCCTTTATCTTTTCATTGGTTCTGCTGATCTGATCGCAGGCTTCTTTCGTCTGTTCCTTTGTCAGCTGCATATGGTTCTGACTGTGGTTGCCGATCAGGTGCCCGTCTTCTTTCATCTGTCTGATGATCTCTTCATTGCCGTCTATATTCTGTCCGATCAGGAAAAACGTCACATGGACTCCTCTCTCCCTGAGCCCTTCCAGAAGTCTGGGCGTATAGACGGGGTGGGGGCCGTCGTCAAAGGTCAGGGCAATGGTTCCCGCCTGGGCCGAACCGGCAGACGGAGTCTCCGTCAGGACGGCAGGAGAGGACACTTCTTTCATCTTTCCCAGGATCAGAAGCCCCGAACAGACTGCTGCGATCCATAACAATCCCTTCCGCATCTTTCCCATACAGAACCTTTCCGGTTTCTTTTATTCATCTTATGCAGGCAGACACCAAATCTTTCCCTTCCCATGATCCCGTAACGGAATATGGCGAAAGTCCCTTTTACAGGATGCTTTCGCCACATTCGGGGGTTTTATTCAGATGCCTCTTGGGACAGGACAGCAAAACCGGTGAAATACCGTCAGCGGATTATTTCGCCAGTGCTGCATCGTAAGCTTTGCTCATACCGTCTTTCTCGATCATATCATACCAGCCGGATACTTCCGGAAGCAGTTCCGTAAGATCCCGGCCCCAGTAGTCGGTCCTTGCCAGGATATCGGCTACGGAGGCATCTTTCATGAATTTCATGATCTCTTCGCCGTCATTGGCCGCATCCGTGCGGTAGAAGGCGATAAGTGCAGCCAGAGAGAAGGTGAGACCCTGAGGACTGCGGCCAAAGGACTCTCTGTACTCCAGAATCGTGGGAAGGACTCTGGCCCTGAACTTGGATACGGAGTTCAGAGCAATGGACAGCAGCAGATGTTTGATAAAGGGATTGGAAAAACGCTCCAGGACCGCTGCTCCAAACCTGCGGTTATCTTCATTGTCACCGATAGTCGGAATGATTTCTTCAAAAATGCACTTCTTCAGCAGGGCGGATACCTTCTCATCTTTCAGGCACTGGCCCACGGTCTCCAGACCATAGAGATGAGCCCCCAGAACCATGGATGTATGAGCGCCGTTTAAGATCCTTACTTTTCTCTTCTTGTAGGGATCTACATTGTCGGTCCAGATCACGTTGAAGCCTGCTTTCTGTAAAGGCAGCTCATCTTCGTGATGGCCCTGGATCACCCACAGATGGAAAATCTCGGCAGTGTCCATCATGTTGTCTGTCTCGCCGATACGCCTGCACAGAGCCTCGTGTTCGTCTCTGGGAAATCCCGTTACGATGCGGTCCACCAGCGTGGAGCAGAAATCATTCTCATCTTTTAACCAGGTCTTGAACTCTTCTCCCAGCTCCCACAGATCCGCATACCGGAGACAGCACTTCTCCAGTTCCTCGCCGTTGTGATCGATCAGCTCACAGGACAGGATAATGAAACCTTTCAATCCCAGTTTATACCTCTTGTACAAAAGCTGAGTCAGCTTGCCCGGAAAACTTCTGGCCGGGGCATCTTCAAACTTATTGTCCGCCACAAACTCGATGCCTGCCTCTGTGGTATTGGACACGATAAAGCGCAGATCCGGATTCTCCGCCAGCGCCATATAGGCCTCACTGTCTGTGTAGGGATTCACACATCTGGAGATCACATCGATGTGAGTATGCTCATCTACGACCTCACCGTTGTCAATCCCTCTTAAAAACAGGTTATATTCACAGTTCTGCTTCTCCAGCATCTCGCACATGCCTCTCTCGATAGGCTGTACCACGACTACAGACCCTTCAAATAATCCCTGGTCTCTCATCTTCTGGAAAAAGTAATCCACGAATCCTCTTAAAAAACCTCCCTCTCCAAACTGAATCACGGTTTCTTTTACATTACCCATGTTACGCCAACCTCCATCTTCCTGTTTGTAAGTGCTTACATTATCGTTATTGCTACTATACATCATTTCTTCAAACATTGCAAGCTTTTTTTGAAAGCGCTTACAAAAAAAAATTTTTCCGAACCATCTTGACTTTTTCACCTATCGATGCTATAGTTACAGTGTATTTTGAATGATCTTTTGATTCACATATTTTTGTAAGTCATTTGTCATCAGATGATTTACAAAGATATGTGATTTTTTTCAGGATAAATGCAAATTTTATTAAGGAGGTACCATCATGAATAAGGGTACAGTTAAGTGGTTTAATGCAACTAAGGGTTACGGCTTCATCACCAATGACGAGACAGGAGAAGAAGTATTCGTTCATTTTTCCGGTATCGTAGCTGACGGCTACAAGACGCTGGAAGACGGACAGAAGGTTACCTTCGACATGGCAGAAGGCAATCGCGGTATGCAGGCAGTCAATGTCTGTGTCGTTAAGTAATTTTTCGCATCAGAAGAGGCAGGTCTGGCAGGACCTGCTTTTTTAATGTACACGGGGCGGAAAGGAAATATGCCGCTAAAGCGGCCTGCCCCGGCACGGCGAGTAGGGGGAAAAGCCTCCCCTACTCGATTACCCTGATCGGGTTTTATGAGACTGCCGCGCACCAAAAAGGCGCTCCGGGTCATCCTTTTGGATGTTCCCGGGGCGCCTCTGTGTAAGATCAGAATTACTTCAGAGTAACTTTTGCACCCTCTGCCTCTAACTTGGTCTTCAGATCCTCGGCCTCCTCCTTGGAAACGCCGGTCTTCACTGCCTTCGGAGCGCTGTCTACTACTTCCTTTGCCTCTTTCAGGCCCAGACCTGTAGCTTCGCGGACAACCTTGATAACCTTAACCTTGTTAGGACCAACCTCGGTCAGCTCAACGTCGAACTCGGTCTTCTCTTCCTCAACCGGGCCGGCTGCGCCTGCTGCTGCAACTACTACGCCTGCTGCTGCGGATACGCCGAATTCCTCTTCGCATGCCTTTACTAACTCGTTAAGCTCTAAAACAGATAATTCCTTGATAGCTTCGATAAACTCTGCAGTTGTTAACTTTGCCATGGTAAATACCTCCGTGTTTAATTTTTTTATTATTGGAACAGTGTGTCCGGGGGATCCGTGCGTCCCCCTGCTTTTAATGGGGAAGGTAAACTTCCTCTGGTCTTCGGACGGCAGAACCTCTGACACCTCTCAGCACCCTCTATGGGAGCGCCGCCTGTCAGGAAGGCCATGCCGCAAAATCATGCCTCGGCTTTGGCTTCGGCGATCTGATTCAGTACGCGGGCCAGATTGGTGATCGGCGACTGGATGCTTCCAAGCAGCTTGCCAAGAAGTTCTTCTCTTGAAGGAATGGTGGCAATGACCTGCATCCCTTTGGCATCGTAATAGGTGTCCTCTACGATACCGCCCTTAATCTCCAGCTTCGGTGCCGTCTTTGCGAAATTCGCGATAAGCCTTGCAGGCGCCGTGGCATCTGTCTTGGATACGGCCAGAGCCGTGGGTCCTTCCAGATTAGGGTCCAGTGCCTCAAAGACCGTACCCTTGGCAGCAAAGCGGATCATGGTGTTCTTGTAAACCTTGTATGTGACTCCCGCTTCTCTCAGCTGCTTACGCAGAACAGTGTCCTGCTCCACAGTCAGGCCGCGGTAATCCACAACTACAGCTGACTGAGCACCATCTAAAAGTTCAGAAATCTCAGCAACAACCGGCTGCTTTAATTCAACTTTTGCCATGAATGATCTACCTCCTTGTTTATTCTGTATCGAAATCCGAATGATATATCGTGAAGAACAAAGAGTCCGGCTTGCCGGACTCTCGCGCCGGAGCGCGGCTGCGACAGCAGCCATCTTCCCTTGCGCGTAGTGCGCATCTTAAGCGGAACGTTTTTGTTTCATAGGACGCAATTTCCTATGAAACAAAAAAGCCTCTCTGCCCGCAGACAGAGAGACTTACAAATCACTGACGTGAATTCTGTACATGTCCTCGGCAGGCGGATATACCTTATGCCCTGGGGCACCTGCTGTCTTCGGCATTCAATACGATATTCTGCCGTCTGCTTATGGCCGACGGCACGGGTGCGCTGTTACACGCTCCCATAGTCTAACACAAATATATGGGGATTGTCAACACCAAAAGTAAAACCTGATCAGTTCATAAATTTGGCAACATTCAGCTTCACGCCTGGTCCCATGGTGGAAGTCAGAGTGACGCTCTTTAAATATGCACCCTTTAATGTGCTGGGTTTTGCTTTTATGATGGCATCCATAAGCGTCTGGAAGTTGTCCGCCAACTGTTCTTCTGTGAAAGAAGCTTTTCCTACTGGCACGTGAACAATATTGGTTCTGTCAAGTCTGTACTCGATCTTACCTGCTTTGATCTCGTTGATGGCCTTGGTCACATCCATGGTCACGGTGCCGGCCTTGGGGTTGGGCATCAGGCCCTTGGGTCCCAGGATACGGCCCAGACGGCCTACAACGCCCATCATGTCCGGAGTCGCCACTACAACGTCGAAATCCAGCCAGCCTTCATTCTGGATCTTCGGGATCAGCTCCTCTGCTCCTACATAATCGGCACCTGCGGCCTCGGCCTCATCAGCCTTTGCACCTTTTGCAAATACCAGAATCCTTACGGTCTTACCGGTTCCGTGAGGCAGTACTACGGCGCCGCGGATCTGCTGGTCCGCATGACGTCCGTCGCAGCTTGTTCTGATATGAACTTCAATGGTCTCATCAAATTTGGCAACGGCAGCTTTCTTCACCAGTGCAATGGCCTCTGCCGTATCGTAAAGAGTTGTACGATCGATCAACTTGGCAGCCTCTACGTATTTTTTTCCTCTTTTCATTTTAATAACCTCCTAGTGGTGTTGTCGGGGATTGCCCTCCCACGGTCAGGGTACGTCCGCCCTATTCTTCAACAGTGATTCCCATGCTTCTTGCGGTTCCCGCAATCATGCTCATGGCAGCCTCAGGACTTGCGGCATTGAGATCAGGCATCTTGAGTTCGGCGATCTTCTGAAGTTCTGCCTTGGAAATGCTGGCCACCTTTGTCTTGTTGGGAGCTGCGGAACCGGATTTGATCTTACATGCCTTCTTCAAAAGAACGGCTGCCGGCGGAGTCTTGGTTATGAAACTGAAGCTCCTGTCTGCATATACGGTAATCACGACAGGAATAATCATATCGCCCTGATCAGCAGTTCTTGCATTAAATTCCTTGGTAAACTGAACAATGTTTACACCGTGCTGTCCAAGGGCCGGACCAACTGGTGGTGCTGGTGTAGCCTTTCCTGCTGGAATCTGCAATTTAATATAACCTGTTACTTTCTTTGCCATAATTAGGCACCTCCTAAATGATGTGGTAATGTCGGGGGATGTCCCTCCCACTTGTTACTTTCAGTTACATCTTCTTCACTTCTTTGAACGCAAACTCAACCGGCGTCTCACGGCCAACAAACATCTCGACATTGATGGTTACGGTCTTCTTGCCTTTGTTGATGGACTTGATGGCGCCGACGGTATCTTTCCATACTCCGGCAGTGACTACCACCATATCGCCTTCTTCAAAGCCTAAGACTACATCCGGAGTCTTAAAGCTCAGCTCGGCCATCTCTTCCTCGGAGAGGGGAACCGGCTTGGAACCCGGTCCCACGAACCCGGTAACGCCGCGGGTGTTCCGCACCACATACCAGGTATCGTCGTTCATGACCATATGGATGAGCACATAGCCGGGGAACAGCTTCTTATCCGCCGTCTTCTCGACTCCCTTCTTGATTTCAACCACAGACTGTGTCGGAACGGATACCTTCAGGATCTGATCCTGGAGATTTCTGTTCTTGATAGTCTTCTCAATATCAAGCTTTACCTTGTTCTCATAGCCTGAATAGGTATGGACCACATACCAGTTTGCCTCTGCCATACGATTCACCTTTGCCCTTATTATAAAATGAAACCAAGACCAAATTTAATAACCAGATCCAGAAGTGCAATGATCAGACCCAGAGCAACGGAACATGCAATCACGACGGCTGTCTGCTTGCCTACAGTCTCCTTGTCAGGCCAGATGATTTTGTTGAACTCAAGCTTAAGCCCCTTAAAAAAACTTTTTTTCTTTGGAGTCTTTTCTTTACCTGCTGTTTCTGCCATAATCTCACATCCTTTACTAAACCTGATTACTTCGTTTCCTTGTGCAAAGTATGTCTCTTGCAGAATCTGCAGTACTTCTTCGTCTCCATCCTGTCAGGATGGGTCTTCTTATCCTTCGTCATGTTGTAATTACGTTGTTTGCATTCCGTACATGCCAGTGTAATCCTTGTGCGCACGACTTCCACCTCCACTTATCAATTTCGTTGTTGTGGGGTCTTCTCCCCTGTGATCAATCATCTCTCCGCCGAAAGATAAATTTGAGCATAAAAAAAAGACCTCTGTTCTTCCATTCGCCCGTTTACTATACCATACATGAAAAGAAACGTCAATCATTTTTCTGTCTTTTTTGCCGCAAAAGCCGGGAGTGGCAGCAGAAGGCGGTCCTTTGGCGGGGCCGCCTCTTTCAGCTGTTATGTCCGATACAAAGAGTCACTCCGTAGATCTTCTCCGCTCCCATGACTTTCAGAGCCTGTGCACAGGCCTCCATGGTGCTTCCCGTGGTATAAATATCGTCTACCAGCAGGACGGTTCTCGTTCCCTCCGGCAGATTTCCCGGCACAAAGGCCTGCTGCAGGTTCTTAAGCCGTTCTTCCTGATTCAGTTCCTTCTGAGGCAGAGTCTTCTTCACCCTCCTCAGTCCGTCGGGGCAGACAGGGATCCCCAGCTGTTTCCCTATGTGGTCTCCGAGAAGCTCCGCCTGGTTAAATCCCCTCTGTCTCTTTCTGGAAGGATGAACGGGAACAGGGACAATGACGTCGGGGGCGGCCCTTCTGATGATCCTGCCGTAGCGGAGACAGACTGCCTGGCTGTAGAAAGCCAGATATTCTCTTCTGCCTTTGTATTTGACGGCTGCCATGGAACGTCTGGCCGTATCGTCATAATTCAGGAGGGCAAAATTCCGTTCAAAGGTCCGTTTCCTCCGCATGCAGTCGGGGCAGTACTCTGCCGCAGCGCTCACGATCTCTTTTCCGCATCTGTGGCAGACCGGCTGTTTCACCGGTGAAAGCTTTTTCACGCACTCCGGGCAGATGAACTGGCCAAAGGGATGCACCACATCCCCGCAGACCGGGCAGCGGCGGGGGAAAAACAGGCTTATAACCGTTTCTTTCCAGTCTATTTTGTTCATAATCTATTCTCCTGTCTCCCGGATGCGCTCTCTCAGCCCGGAATAACGCCTCTGCTCCAGAGCATTGTCCGCCATGGCCTGAAACATCTCCGGCAGCCCTACCAGACATACACAGGTCCTGGCTCTGGTGACCGCCGTGTAGAGCAGATTCCTGGTCATCAGCATCCTTGGACCGCTGTGGACCGGGATAATAACGGCAGGATACTCGCTGCCCTGAGATTTGTGGATAGTGATAGCGTAGGCCAGCTCCAGCTCATCCAGCTGCCGGAAGGGATATTCCACCAGTTTCCCCTCGTCAAACTCCACGGTCAGGGTCTCCGCAAACAAATTCAGCTCGCATATGATGCCCATGTCCCCGTTGAAGACTCCCGTGCCTTCTTCCGCAAAAACGCCCCGGCTCCCCCGGACCTTCCATGGGATCTGGTAATTGTTTTTAATCTGCATCACCTTGTCTCCCAGCCGGAACACGGATCCCCCGCTTTCCTTCTCCGGCTTTTTCGGCCCCGGCGGATTCAGATGAGACTGGAGGATTCCATTGAGCCGTTCGACTCCCAGGGCTCCCTTTCTCATAGGGGTCATAATCTGGATGTCCAGAGACCTGGCACGGACATAATCGGGCAGTTTTTTCGTCATAAGAGTTATCATGGAACCGATGATGGCGTCCGGATTGTCCTGGCGGATAAAGAGAAAATCTCTGCTCCTCTTTGCCAGATTGATCTTCTCCCCTCCGTTGATCTTGTGGGCATTGACGATAATATCGCTTTCCGCTGCCTGACGGAAGATCCTGGTCAGCTCCACCACATTAAATACTCCGGAGCGGATCATATCTTTCAGCACATTGCCCGGGCCCACGGAAGGCAGCTGGTTCACGTCTCCCACCAGGATCAGCCTGGTTCCCACATTGACCGCCTTCAGGAGGGACTGCATCAGATAGATGTCCACCATGGACATCTCGTCGATAATGATGATATCCGAATCCAGAGGGTTCTCCTCATTTCTCTGAAACCTGCCCGACAGACCTCCTCCCTCTTCCGGGCCGCCGCTCAGCTCCAGCATCCGGTGGATGGTCCTGGCCTCATAGCCTGTTGCCTCGGTCATCCGCTTGGCTGCCCTCCCTGTAGGCGCTGCCAGAAGAATCTCCATGCCTTCTGCCTCGAAATACCGGATAATGGTATTGATCGTCGTGGTCTTTCCGGTACCGGGCCCTCCTGTAATAATCAGAAGGCCGCTGTTGACAGCTTCCGCCACCGCCCGGATCTGGAGGGGATCCAGCTCCATCTTTTCTTCCCTCTGGATCCCGGCGAGACGCTTCTGGATCTCCTCCTCCGGCACATCGCCTCTGATATCCAGGTCGTGGAGCATCCTGGCCGTGTTCAGTTCCATATAATAGTAGACCGACGTATAAATATGGCGTCCTGTTTCCGACTCTTTCACCACCAGCTTCCGCTCCATCTGCAGATCCATAAAATATTTCTCCATATCTTCCGGCTCTGTCTTCAGAAGCTCCGAGGCCTGGCGGCACAGTTCCTCCTCAGGCAGATAGGTGTGGCCCTGTCCTGCTGCCTGAAACAGAGTATAGAGGATTCCTGCCCGGATGCGGTAGTCGGAGTCCGCAAGGATCCCTGCCTTCCGGGCGATCTCGTCGGCCATCTTAAACCCTACCCCCGGAATATCGTCGGCCAGACGATAGGGATTCTCCCTGATGATGCCGTACAGCCCGGGACCGTACTCCTGAAAAATCTTTACTGCCAGATTCATGGAGACGCCGTATTCCTGAAGGAACATCATGGCCTGGCGCATGTCTTTTTTGGCTTCCATCTGGGTGGATATGGACATGGCCAGCTTCTCGCTGACTCCCTTGACCTCTGCCAGCCGCTCCGGTTCCTCCTCAATGATACGGAATGTATCTGCCTTAAACCTGCGGACGATCCTGGCCGCCAGGGCCGCTTTCACCCCCTTGACGGCTCCGGATCCAAGATACCTCTCCATGGCCTGGGTGTCTTCCGGCGTTTTGATCTCATAGGACTCTACCTGCAGCTGTTCGCCGTATACGGGATGGTCCGTCATAACCCCTACGGCCTCGATCATCTCGCCCTCGCTTATGTAATGGAAGATTCCCACCAGAACATAGTCCTCCCCGCCGGAAGATACGCTGATGACGCTGTAGCCGTTGTCTTCATTCCGATATTTGATTTTCTCCACAAACCCCGTCACTGCCGCCATGATGCTTTTCTCCTGAATCCCATGCCAAATACCCCTGCCTTATTCAGCAGGGGTATGTCCCCGATACCTGTCTAAAATTCTTTCTTCGAGTCTCCGCCGTGGGAGAATTCTATAAATTTGCCCGTGCCGATGGCGACTGCCGTCAGAGGGTCCTCGGCGATCATGGTGCTGATGCCTGTCCGCTCTTCAATCAGGGCATCCAGTCCGCTGAGCAGGGCCCCTCCTCCTGTGAGAACGATCCCTCTGTCGAAAATATCTGCCGCCAGCTCCGGCGGGGTTCTCTCCAGTACATTGTGTACTGCATCCACAATCTGCATAGCAGGCTCTCGCAGGGCCTCCAGAGTCTCGTCGGAAGTGACCACGATGGTCTTGGGAAGACCTGTGACCAGGTTTCGTCCCCTCACCTCCATAGTCAGAACCTCCGGCCTCTTGTATGCCGCGCCGATATTGATCTTGATCTCCTCGGCAGTTCTCTCACCGATGAGGAGATTGTGCTTCTTTCTCATGTACCGGACCAGAGCTTCGTCAAAGTCATCTCCCGCCACCTTGATGGATGTGCTCACCACCGGGCCTCCCAGTGAGATCACTGCAATGTCTGCCGTCCCTCCTCCGATATCCACAATCATGTTGCCGCAGGCCTTGGAGATGTCGATGCCCGCGCCGATAGCCGCCGCCACCGGCTCCTCAATGATGGACACGTCTCTCGCTCCTGCCTGATAGGTGGCATCCTCCACGGCCTTCCGCTCCACCTCCGTGGCCCCGCTGGGGATACACACCGCGATCCTGGGCTTCCTGAGAGATTTCTTGCCCACTGCCTTGTTGATAAAATATTTCAGCATCTTCTCAGTCACCGTATAATCGGAAATAACCCCCTGTCTTAAGGGCCTGATGGCCACGATGTTCCCCGGAGTCCTTCCGATCATCAGCCTGGCCTCCTCCCCGAAGGTGATGATCCGGTTGGAATCTCTGTCTATGGCTACTACGGAAGGTTCCTTCAACACCACGCCCTTCCCTTTAATATATACAAGAATACTGGCTGTCCCAAGATCAATCCCGATATCGTTGGACATTAACATATGCTCTGTTTCCTCCTGTCTTTCCGCCTGAAAATATACCCATTGTTCTATCGCATAAAAGGCCCCTCTTACCGTCGCAGGTTCCGGCCTGTACACATGTCAGAGGGTGCTCATATACATATGATTCCACATTATCGGTTTTATTATATACAATCTCCAGATGTTTTTAAAGGGTTTTTTTTTATTTTATTTTCTTTATCCTTATTTTATCCCCGGTACACATTTTAGTCACATTTTTCTTATATACTCTAAGTAAACCACTTGAAATCACAAAGCTTTTTCATACTCATACCTGTCAGGGGCGACCCTGACAGGCCCCCCTAAGACAATTTCCTAAAATATACCTACCATTCCCTATGGAAAGGGCTGCAGCATGTCATATGCCGCAGCCCTTTCCTGTTGTGTATCCGGATTGAGTTTATAAGTTTTACGGTTTTTACCTTCCGTTTATACCATCTCCTCCGGTTTAAAGACCTGATCGAACTGCTCTTCTGTGAGAAAACCAAGGGAAAGACAGGCCTGTTTCAGAGAAATATTTTCCCGAAATGCTTTTTTTACAGTTTTGGCGCCATTTTCATAACCGATGTAAGGATTCAGACAGGTGACCAGCATCAGGGAAGATTCCAGGTTTTCTTTCATCTTCTTCTTATCGGCGCGAATGCCCGCAGCACAGCGGGTATTAAAAGACGTCAGTGAGTCGGCGAGAAGGCGGACAGACTGAAGGAAATTATAGATACAGACCGGCATAAACACATTCAGTTCAAAATTTCCCTGGGAAGCCGCCATGCCTACGGCCACATCATTAGCCATAACCTGAACGGCTACCATTGTGACAGATTCACACTGAGTCGGATTTACTTTGCCGGGCATGATGGAACTGCCTGGTTCATTTTCCGGTATCAGGATCTCTCCCAGGCCGCACCGGGGACCGCTGGCCAGCCACCGGACATCATTGGCGATCTTCATCATATCTGCCGCCAGCGCTTTCAAAGCGCCGTGAGCAAACACCAGCTCGTCTTTGCTGGTCAGGGAATGAAACTTGTTTTCGGCAGTCACAAAAGTTCTTTCCGCAAGCCGGGAGACGGCCTTTGCCGCCTCACTGTCAAATCCCTCAGGCGCATTTAATCCTGTCCCCACGGCAGTTCCGCCCAGAGCCAGCTCCCGAAGGCCTTCCAGACTCATCTCCAGCATCCGCCTGTCCTTTTCAATCATATTTTTCCAGCCGCTGATCTCCTGAGAGAAAGCGATGGGAGCGGCATCCTGAAGATGAGTCCTCCCTGTCTTGATGAGGCCCTTATTTTCTTTCATCAGTCTGGCAAAAGTATCGACCAATCTGTCCATAGCCGGAAAAAGCCTGTCTTCTATCTCCATGGCAGCGGCAATATGCATGGCGGCAGGAAAAGTATCATTGGAACTCTGAGACATGTTGACATGGTCATTGGGATGGAGAAGAACCTCCCCGGCGATCTCGTTGCCTCTGTTGGCAATGACCTCGTTGACATTCATATTGGACTGAGTCCCGCTTCCTGTCTGCCAGACGGACAGAGGAAAATGATCGTCCAGCCTGCCATCCAGGATCTCGTCGCAGACCTGCCGAATCAGCTCCATTCTCCGTTCATCCAGTCTGCCCAGCTGATGGTTAGCCATGGCTGCCGCTTTTTTCATCAGGGCAAAAGCATGGATAATCTCCCCGGGGATCTTTTCGATACCTATTTTAAAATTTTCCAGACTCCGCTGCGTCTGTGCTCCCCAGTATCTGTCAGCCGGAACCTGAACTTCTCCCATAGAATCATGCTCTGTACGAAACTCCATCGATTAAATCCTCCTTTTTTCCTTCGGTCTGATGATTGTCACACAATGTTTTTACGGTCCCGGATAGATTTCATCCAGCTTTTTCTGCGCCGCTGTTTTTACTTTTGTGTAAATGCTGTTCTGCCGGGTATCCATCCCCACTACAAGGGGACCAAATTCTTCCACCTCCAGATCCCACAGGGCCTCCGGCATCCCCATTTCAAACCAGTCGACGCTGCAGACTCTCCTGACAAACCTGGCCAGATCGGCGGCACAGCCCGGAGCCGCCTGAAGATACACATATCCATATTTTTCTCCGGCAATTAAAGTCCCCTGTTCCATACCTCCTTTTCCTATGACGGCTCTGACCCCCAGCTTTCCCACCATGTCTGCATAAGGTTCCATGCGGATGCTGGTAGTCGGCCCGATAACATTCAGATACCAGGTGCTGTCCGGCCTTTTCAGGCACACGGGACCTGCATGAAAAATAACAGCTCCATGAAAGTCTTTCGGCAGCGGCTCACCCTTCTCTGCCAGCTCTTTCAGCTTCAGATGGCCCATGTCTCTTGACGTAAAAATATGCCCTGTAAGATAGACTGTATCTCCTGCTGACAGTTCCCGCACTTCCTGCTCTTTCAGCGGGATGGTCAATACCCTTTTTTCCATAGTCCCATCCTTTCCTCTATTATAATATTTTCTCCAGTCTGCCATCCTCATAGATGCGGATCCCTGCTCTCCTTGCGACCCAGCAGTGAAAATTCACTGCCACCGGCGCGATGGCGGTATGAGTCGCGGCAGCGCCAATTTTAACAGCCAGACAGGATGTATCTCCCCCGATGCCTGCCGCTCCCAGCCCCAGAGAATTGATATTGGCGCAGAGTTCTTTTTCCAGCCGGTTAAGAAGAACGTCCTGATTTTCGTCATCCCACCTGCGGGTGCTGACCGCCTCCCTGCTCAGTTTGGCCGCCACATCCATCTGTCCTCCGATCCCAATCCCGATAGCATAGGGGGGACACGGTTTCCCTCCTGCCTGGATGACCGTCTCCAGAACAAAACGTTTCAACCCCTCAAAATCTCTGTCCATCTTCAGACTGGCTGTAGTAAATATCTTCATGGCATTGCCCAGTTCCGCACCGCAGCCTTTAAAACTGACGATAAAATCCGTGTATTTCTGCCCCGGGTGATGCTGATATTCAATATTCGGCACTCCTCTGCCCGTGTTGTCTCCCGGGTTATGACGGGTCAGAGGATCTACGATACTGGGCCGCAGAAATCCCTTCCGGGTAGCTTCTGACAGAGCCCGGGAAAGGGCTTTCTCCACAGTCCCGGAAAGCTCTTCACCTCCCCAGGATAAATACGCAGTGGGATAGCCGGGAGACTGACATATGGCTTTTCTTTCTGCCCTGGCGATATCCAGGTTTTCCGTCATGGAAGACAGGATCCTTTTGGCCGTTTCACAGGTTTCCTGTTTACATGCTTTTTCAAGGAGCTCCCTGGCATCCCGGGATATCTCCGTCGCCGCTCGTATGACTGTCTCATAGACGGCATTTTCAAGGTTCTGATGGTTCACAGCACATACCTCCTCTCATGCTTTTTTGCTGTCCGAATCCATAAACAAGCTGTTTACATCCTCAAGATGTTCCAGATTATGTATGGAGACAAGGAGCCGTTGCGTCTCCTCCTCCCCTATAAGATCTTCTGTGAGCAGGCGGAACTTCTGGTCTGTCATAGACCAGTCGAAAGGATTTCGGAAATCGCCTGCCGGATAATCCACCTGACGGGTAATGGTTTTTCCGCTTTTTAAGGCAACTGTGATCCGGTGAGACCACCGGTCCGGATTTTTCCGGAATTCTTCATCGAGGTCCGGGGATCTGCGAATCTTTATTTTGGACATCATGGCTCTGATCCGGGGATCTGCCAGATTTTCGGCCGTAAATACCCGATCTCCCAGATCCTTCAGGACAACGGCGGCTGCCAGACAGAACTGGATACTGAATTTGGCCGCGTAGGGATTCTCCGGCCAGGGATTATCCACAGTCTGTACTGCCGCTCCATATGTATCGTCCACAATAGAGACAATGTCGTCCGGACACAGCTCATAAGCGCCGATGATCTCCCGGATACAGTCATTAGCCGAATGAGTGTGACGGCAGCAGGCATAAGGTTTCAGGGAATTTTCCTCTATGCGATATCCTTCCCCGAACCCTCTGGTCAAAGCCCCAAGATCATATTCTGCAGCCAGAGCTTTCACAAATCCTCTCTCTCCCTCCAGGATGGCAGGAGCTCCGCTGAATCCCAGTTTAGCCAGCTCTGCGGCTCTCATGCCGCAAAGATTGGCATGGGCTGTGTGCAGCACCTTACTCATGGAACCGCTTTCGAGAAACTCCCACAACCCGGAAGCCTGTGTACCGGCAGAGCCCAGGCAGTTAACCATCTGCTCCACATCCAGGTCCAAAAGTCTCCCCACAGCGGTTCCCGAGGAAAACGCCCCTGTCACTCCCGTCGTATGCCAGTAACGATAAGCTGAGGGATTCACCGTCTCTCCCACCCGCGCGCCGGCCTCGTATCCTGCCACAACGGCTTCGATCAGCCTGGCTCCGCTTTTATGAAGCTTCTGCGCCGCTGCAAAGGCAGAAGGAATCGTAACCGCTCCAAGGTGGGCAATAGATGCATTATGCACGTCATCCAGGTCCATAATATGCCCGAATACCCCATTCAGTGCGGCGGCCTGCTCCATAGTTCTTTTTTCAAAACCGGGCTGAAAAAGTGTTGCCTGGGAAGAAGTACATTTTTCTCTGTAATACTGTTTCCATATCCGTGATTCCTCTTTGGCAGAGCCTGCAACAGAAACACCTATAAAATCTTCCACACACATTTTTGCCGTCTCAATGGTATTTCTGCTCAGATCAGAAAACATGATATCGTGAAGATAGACTGCCAGATCATAAGTTTCGTGATGACTCGCGCCCATAGACAGATTTTGCACCTCCTTTTCTTCGGAATACCATTCTATTGGTATACCACATTTAAAACATACCACATAAATCCAGATAATGGAAGAGTAAATTACAAAAAATATTAATTTTTAAAATTAAATTCAAAATTTTTATCTATTTTTTATTAATATATTGACATTTTTATCTATAAATGGTATACCAATAGTGAGTTTAAACTCCAGATAACCATATTTTTATCCCAGACACAAAAATAAAGGAGGACGGGAATGGAACAGACAAAAAAGACAAAGAAAAAGTTTTCCATCAATATGCTGATCTTTATCCTGGGGATTCTGATCTGCGCCAGCCTGCTGACCTATCTCATCCCGGCAGGTCAGTTCGATACTAATCCGGATACCAAGTCGCTGATCCCGGGAACATTTCATCTGGTAGAACAGACGCCTGTGAATCCCTGGAAAGCTCTTCTCAACATTTTTACCGGGATGACCAGTTCTGCCAAGGTCATGAGCATCGTCATTTTTATGGGCGGCGCTCTGAGGGTGATCATCAGTACAGGTGCCGTGGAAGAATTCTTAAATTGGGCTATCTATAAGCTGGAAAAGAAGGGCATCGCCGTGATCGTACCTTTAATGGTTGTCTTATTCTCCGTGCTCTCCGCTTACGGAGGCAATGATTCTTTCTTTGCTTTCACAGTCATCGGCGTTGCCGTGGCAGCCAAGATGGGACTGGACCCCATAGCAGGGATGGCCATGACTTATTTCGCCACCAGCGTAGGATTTGCCGGAGCTTTAAAGGGACGGACCCTGGTAGCCCAGGGCATCGCCGATGTAACCCCCTATTCCGGAGCCGGATACCGGACCGTCTGGCTGTTTATCATGACCGGTCTGGCTGTGGCCTATGCACTGTGGTACTGTTTCCGGGTAAAAAAAGATCCCGGAAAAAGTCTCATGGGAAACAGTGACTGGATGAAAAGCAATACTGCCTCCAACCTCAACGAGGAGAAATTTAATCCCGTATCCCTTCTCGTCATCATCATCACCGCCGGTTCCTTTATTTTAAATGCGATCATGGGTGTATTAAAAGGCTGGAACTATCCGGAACAGGTGGCTGTGCTCCTCATCGCCTCTACGGTCTGCGGACTGTTATACAAAAAAACTCCGTCGGAGATAGCGGATACTTTTGCCAAAGGCTGCCAGTCCATGGGATTTGTGGCATTTATCATCGGTCTGGGCGGGGCCATCTCCCAGACGCTGACTCAGGGAAATATCCTTCACACCATGGTTAATACCGTCACAATGCCCCTTATGAACCTGCACCGGGGCATAGGAACCATCTTCATGTTCTGGTTCAACTGGCTGTTTAACTTCTTTATCATCTCCGGTTCCGGACAGGCCGCGGTGGTCATGCCTATCATGAACCCCATAGCCGACGCTCTTCAGATCGAACGTCAGGTAGCGGTTTCTGCTTTTGTTTACGGCGATGCATACACCAACATGCTTTTCCCAACAAGCGCATCTCTTCTGGGCGCTCTGGCCATCGCCGGTGTTCCCCTGAAAAACTGGGTAAAATTTGTTCTGCCGTTTTTGCTGGTTCTTTCTGTATTGACATCTGTATTTCTGTATTATCTGACAGCCATCGGCTGGACAGGATTATAGGAGGGAGGCTGCTTTTATGTCAATTGATCTTGTGAAGTTAAGCGAGGAGACGGCTCCTTACGCAAAGGAGCTTCGCCGGCATTTCCACCGCCATCCGGAACCCACCTCCAAAGAATTTGAAACCATCCGTTATATCTGCGCACAGCTGGACACCCTGGGAATCCCATATGTCAGCATCCCGGACGGCGGGGTCCTGGCAGAGATCAGAGGGAGTGCCGAAACCCCGGAAGATTCCCCGGCTCCTCATGTGCTCCTTCGGGCCGACTGCGATGCCCTGTCCATGGATGAAAATCCCGAAAACGGTTCCGGTCCTCGCTGCTGCTGCAGCGAAACTCCGGGGGTCGCCCACATGTGCGGGCACGACAGCCATATGGCCATGCTCCTGGGAGCGGCAAAAATCCTGGCCGGTCTCGACCCGAAGCTTATAAAAGGCACTGTCTACCTGTTGTTTGAGAGGGGCGAGGAAGGCGGAAACTGTATCTATTATGTAATGAAATATATTCAGACCAAAAAAATTTCCATCGACAGCTGTTTTGCTCTCCATGTAGATCCGGAAATCCCCGCAGGCAGATATCGGATTCAGGATGGCCCCAGCCACGGAGGGAATGTCAACTTCGAAATCGAGCTTATCGGACAGGGCGGCCATGGTTCCAGACCGGATCTCTCCAACAATCCTCTGGACTGTTTTATGGCTGTCATGAATCAGCTGAAAGACGTGCGGCTCAAATACATCTCTCCAAAAGATCTGATCACCTACAACATCGGCTCCGTCCAGTGCGGACACAAGCGCAATATCGTCCCGGAACGTCTGGAATTCAAAGGTACTGCCCGCTTTTTCAATCCGGAGGCCGGCAGGATTTTCAAAGAGAAACTGGATGCCATCATCAAAACCTGTGCTGCTCTTTATGACTGCCGGCCTGTATATCACGTCTTCTCCGGTCCAAGTCTGTCGGTCGTCAACAACAAAGAGGCGGCAGAACTTGCCGCAGAAGCAGTATCGGAACTTTTCGGAAAGGAATGCATTATCCCGGGCCAACCTGAACTGGGTTCGGAAAGCTTCTCCACTCTGACTGCCTATTATCCCGGAGTCATGATCCGTGTGGGAGTCAGAAACGAAGAAAAAGGCATCACTGCCGCTCTCCATAATCCCGGATTTGATCTGGATGAAGATGCTCTGAAATACGGGATTGCGGTTCATGCGGCCTATGCCCTGAAATACCTGGAGAAAAAGCCTGATATTAAATTCAAACCGTTTTCGGGAGATGCCGATGAGCTTTTAAGATATACCAGCCGCCCGGTTCCTCCCAGGTATGATCAGGGAGCCTGATCTTTCATGTGAAAGCGGCCGGTTAACGGCCGCCTCCATGCTGCCCTGGCAGGCGGAAATTCCCCCGTTTTTATTGACTTTAGCAGAAAAGTTACTTAAAATAAGAATCAGTTTATGGACAGAACAGCAAAAACGGAGAAAACATATGTCGGGGAAAAAAACAAACAAATATTATGAAACAATTCTGGACTGGTTCAGACAGCAGCTGAATTCCGGAGCTTTAAAGGAAGGAGATGTCATCCCCTCTGAACGGGAACTGGCCAGCCGTTTCGGAGTCAGCAGAGTTCCTGTGCGGGAGGCCTTCCGTATTCTTGAATATATCGGCATTATTTCCAATGAACCTGACGGCATGACCGTGAAGGCCGTCAATATGCAGCAGATGAACTTAAAAGCGGACTTTGCCAGAGACGTCACGATGGAAACTTTGGAGAATCTGTTTGAAGTTAGGATTATTCTGGAAACGGAGGCCGCCTACTATGCCGCGATCCGCCGCACAGACGAAGATATCAAAAAGATGCGGACAACTCTTGCCAGCATGTCGGCACTGCTGAAAAAGCCTGACGGGGACGAGGAAACTCTGATCCAGTATTCCCATGAGTTTCATTTCAGTGTCATTGCCTCAGCCAAAAATCCGGTACTGGAAAACCTTTACCGCAACATGTATGATCTTCTGGAGATTTCGAAAGAGTATACTCTTTCTTCTGTATCAGAGTCTACCCTGATGGACCACGAGGCAATTCTTTATAAAATTGAACTGGGCGATTCTGCAGAAGCTTCCAGATATATGAAGCTCCATCTGATGCAGGCCCTAAAGAAGCTGCAGAAAGCCACAAAGGAGGTTTGATCTGTTTGAATATTACACATGATTTTGATGAACTTGTAGAGAGACGGGGAACAGATTCAAAAAAATATTCTGTTTATCCGGATCATGTGATCCCCATGTGGATCGCAGACAGCGATTTTAAAGCGCCTCAGCCTGTGGTGGAGGCGCTTATCAGTCGGGCTCAGGCCGGGATATACGGCTACCCTCCTATAAGCAGCCGCCTGAAAAAGGCAGCAGCCTCCTGGCAGGAAACCCGCTTTGGCTGGCATGTGGATCCGGACTGGGTCGAGTATATTCCGGGAGTCATCGCAGGCATCATCTGTGCCGTCCGCGCTTTGAGCCGGGCGGGAGACAATCTTATTGTCCAGACTCCCTGCTATCCCCCTTTCAGGGACCTGGCGCACCATAACGGACGCCATATTCTGGCCAACTCCCTGATACTGAAAAACGGCCGCTATGAAATTAATTTTGATCAGTTTGAAGAAATGGCAAAGGATCCCCGAACCAGACTGTTTATCTTATGCAACCCTCAGAACCCTACGGGACGGGTGTTTACCCGGGAGGAACTTATGGACCTGGGCCGGATCTGTATGAAGCATCATGTTACGGTCCTGTCTGACGAGATCCATCAGGATCTGGTTTACAGCGGCTGCCGGCACATTCCATTCGCCTCTGTGTCTGAAGAATTTTCACAGAATTCCATAACCTTTATCAATCCCAGCAAAACCTTTAATGTCCCCGGACTGCGGACCGGAGCGCTGATCGCTCCCAACCCTGTTCTCAAAAATGCAGTTCATGATGTGCTGGTCAACAACAAAGCCTTTGGAGAAAATATTTTCGGTACCACAGCCTTCTGTACTGCTTATGAACAATGTGCTTATTATGCAGATCAGATGATCGGCTATGTGGAAAAAAATCGGGATCTTGTAGAGAAAACCTTAAATGACCTGGAAGAAATCCGCGTGATCCATGCAGAAGGCACTTATCTTCTGTGGCTGGACTGCCGGAAACTGAGTATGACACAGGCGCATCTGGATCGTTTTTTTGAAAAAGAACTGGGACTGGGCTTTAACAGCGGCACATCCTTCGGCCCTGAAGGCGAAGGATTCCTGCGGATGAATATCGCCTGTCCCCGGTCAACCGTAAGAGAAGCTTTGAGAAGAATGAGCAATGCCGGACTTCTTATGTCTGATCCTGCTTATCATTCCTGATATTTCCGGCTATACTATTGCGGAAGAGAATCTGACACAGGAGGTCCTTATGTACACTTATCCGCTCCGTCACTGGATCGCATTTTTCTATATCTACTGTTTCTTTGGCTGGATTTTCGAATCAGCCTATGTTTCGCTGAAAAAGAAGCGATTTGTCAACCGGGGATTCCTCCGCCTTCCCATGCTCCCTCTCTACGGCACCGGAGCCGTGATGATGCTGTGGGTCTCCCTGCCGGTAAAAGACCATCTTCTGCTGGTGTATCTCTCCGGCGTTGTGGCGGCTACTGCCCTGGAATATATTACCGGCTATGTGATGGAACGGCTGTTTAAGATGAGATACTGGGATTACAGCGATCAGAAGTTCCAGATAAACGGATATATCTGCCTGACCTCATCCATCGCCTGGGGATTTCTGACCATTTTTCTCACCGAGGTCATCCATGAACCGGTTGCAGGGTTTGTACTGGCACTGAATCCGGGAGCAGAATCTGCCCTTCTCCTTGTGGTCAGCGGATTTTTTCTCGCCGATGTTGTCCGGTCCACGAAAGAAGCTCTGGCTCTGGGACAGGTTCTGGAATCCATGACCGCCATGAAAGCCGATCTGGATGAACTGCAGGTACAGCTGGCGCTTCTGAAAGCCGAGGCCTCCTGCCGTATGGAAGGGATGAAAGACAATGTCCGTGTTCATGCAGAGACTTTCCGTGGAGATATAAGGCTGAAGGCCGCGGAACTGAAACAGGAAGCGGCCGCAGACATGATCCGGCTCAGAGAGGAGGCGGCTGCCCGTATGGAACAAGAGGCCAGAGAGGCCTCTCAGGCCCTGGCCGAGCGGATCCGCCTGCTGACAGACCAGTATCGCCGTCTGCTGGAGAAGCGGCAGAAACTGTCTTCTTCCATATCCGCCTGGCACAGAGGTCTCATTCGGGGCAATCCTTCTGCTTCTTCCCGCAGATTCAGTCAGGCGCTTAAAGAACTCCGTGAGATGCTGGAACAGAGGTAGGGAAATCCCTGCCTCTGTTTCCATCTGCCGTATATTGATCCGGCTCTTTTTGTATCTGTTGTCTCTTTTGTTTACAGCATGGAATCTACCATGGCCTGTACCGCTTCTCCGAATGCAGAAGACTTTGCATCTGCATCCTTCAGGGAAGTTCCTTTGACTCCATAGTAGAACTTGATCTTCGGCTCTGTTCCGGAAGGTCTTACACACATCCACGCGCCGTCGTTCATGTCGTAGTACAGAACGTTGGATGAGGGAAGTCCTGTGGGCTTTACTTCTCCTGTAGCCATATCCTTGATGGTATCCAGTTTGTAGTCCCTGGCGGATACTACATCGTAGCTGCCCACTTTGGCGGGAGTATTGTTCCGAAGGGTGTCCATGATGTTCTGGATCTTGGCCAGCCCCTCGATACCGCTTAAACCGATGGATCTCACGGCATCCTTGTAGTAGCCGTACTTCTCATACATGGCCACCATGGCATCCCACAGAGTCATGTTTTTCGTCTTATAGTAGGCGGCCGCCTCGCACAGAGCAACGCTGGCGGACACGGCGTCCTTGTCGCGGGCATAGGTCCCGATGAGGCAGCCGTAGCTCTCCTCCAGACCGAACATATAGTGGCCCTCGCCGGTGTTCTCCTCCTTGAGGATCTGCTGGCCGATCCACTTAAATCCTGTGAGGCACTCTACCAGTCTGCAGTTGTAACCTGCGGCAACCGCATCCACCAGATTGGTGGTCACGATGGATTTCACCACCTCGCCGTCTGCCGGGATAGCGTTCTGAGCTGCTTTCTGGCTCAGTACGTACTCGCACAGAAGAGAGCCGGACATGTTGCCGGTGAGGGGGATATACTCGCCGAATTTGGAATCTTTTACATAGACGCCCAGACGGTCTGCATCCGGGTCTGTGGCCAGCACCAGGTCCGCATCCAGTTCTTTGGCCATGCCAAGACCCAGAGCAAAAGCCTCAGCCGCCTCGGGGTTGGGATAGCTGACTGTGGGGAACTCTCCGTCAGGCAGCTCCTGCTGGGGAACCACATACACATGCTCGAAGCCGATCTCTTTCAGCACTCTTCTCACCGGGATGTTGCCGGTTCCGTGAAGAGGTGTGTAGACGATCTTGATGCTGTCCTGCATCTTGTCAATGGCATCCTGGTTTACTACCTGAGCCTTGACATTGGCAATATATTTGTCGTCGATCTCTGCGCCGATGACCTTGTAAAGGCCTGCTGCCTTGGCTGCGGAAGCCGTCATGGTCTTTACCGTGGACAGATCTTCGATAGCCAGCACTTCCTCGGTGACGCCTTTGTCGTGAGGCGGTGTGAACTGCGCGCCATCCTCCCAGTATACCTTATATCCGTTGTACTCCGGCGGATTGTGGCTGGCCGTCACGTTGATACCGGCGATGCAGCCCAGTTCCCGGACGGCAAAGGACAGCTCCGGCGTGGGGCGAAGAGACTCAAATTTATATGCCATGATCCCGTTGGCCGCCAGAGTTCTCGCAGCCTCGTCTGCAAACTCCGGAGACATCCGGCGGGAATCGTAGGCGATGGCCACACCTTTGGAGGCGCCGCCCTGTTTAATTATGTAGTTGGCAAGTCCCTGTGTGGCCCTGCGCACCACATAGATGTTCATACGGTTGATACCTGCTCCGATAATCCCGCGGAGGCCGGCCGTTCCAAACTCCAGATCCATATAGAAGCGCTCTTTGATCTCGTTCTCATCGTCTGCGATGGCACGCAGTTCTTCCTTGGTGGCTTCATCAAAGTATGGGTTGGACAGCCATTCTTCGTAGATTTTTTTATAGTCTTTCATGGTGTAACTCTCCCTTCTTTTTGCTGGTTACTATTATACTTCAAAACAGGAAAAAAGGGAAGGAAAAATACGGCTGCCGGACTTATTTTATCACGGAAAGAAACCGGTTACGCTGTGCCGCCTGCTGTTCCAGACTTTTCAGCTTCTCCAGATTTCTGGAAGGGATCCGGACCTTGTTGGAATTCATGTAGAAATTGATCTGTTTCCAGTATTTTTCCGGATACAGAAACAGGCAGTAAAGGCTTTCCCGGTCTCTTCTGGCCAGAGGATTGATCCTGTCATAGGCACTCAGAAGTTCCAGGCCCAATGCCTGATCCCAGTCATGTTTCTCAAGGGTCTTCCTTATAAAATGATACAGATCCCTCATCTGATCCCCCAGATGCATCTTATGGTATTCGATGACTGCCACCGTTTTTTCGTGGATCAGAATATGATGCTGATCCAGATCTCCGTGGCACAGGGAGGGAACCGCCTCCGGATCATCTCCCCCAAGGCAGGCCATCCTTTCGGCAGCTTCCTGAGCCTGAGCAAAAAATACGGGAAAGTTGCTGAGCGCACATCTCTCAAAATCTGTTTTTTTCCTCTTGTTTTTCATGAAATTCCTGGCCCGCTTCAGTTCCTGGCTGTGGCGTTCCATCTCCTGTGTAACCGTTTCTACCTGGATAGATCCCAGATTCCATTCTTCCCGGGTCGGGATCTTTTTCAGCACCTGATGGAGGACGGCGATCTTTCCCACCGCCTGTCTCACCTCTTTCTGATCTCTGAGGCTGCACTCCCGGCCGGTATACCAGTGTTTTAACGTATGCCTGGTGCCATCCCCGCTGAGAGAAACCAGTTCTCCGCCGGAAGTCCTGATATAATCATCAACCTGGATCAGACCGGAATCCCTGACCTGTCCCAGAACCTGAGTTTCAAATTCCAGGCGTTTCATGGTGCCGCGGTATTCCTGCAGCAGCATGGTGCCCTGGCTGGTATCACAGATCCATCCGCTGCGTCCCTTGCGGACACCGTCCACAGTCAGGTCATACTGAGCCAAAGCTTCCAAATATTTTTCATTCACATCAACCCCTCCAAACGCCCTTTTAGTATCACGAACGACCGATGATCCTGTCGTGCATTGCAGCTACTTCTAGGGTATGAAGAGGAAAGACGGATTATGTGGATTTTCCGGAGGCTTTTTCCAATTCCTTTATGAGCTGTTTTCGGGTATTTTTCTCCGGATACTCCAGCACCAGCTCCAGAAGGGAGTTCAGAGTCTCCCCCATGGCCGGACCCGGACTCATCCCCAGCCCGATCAGATCCTTCCCTGACAGGGCAAGTGTCTTTAAACTGACGCAGTCCCCACGGGTCCTGATCGTTTCTGTCAATTCTCTTATCTGCTCCAGCTCTTCCGGATTTTCCGGAATACCGGGCATAAACCGTTTGAAGGTTATGAGATCGTCAAACTGTTCTCCCGACATCCGGCTCATGGTCCTTCTCAGAGAGGCTTCGTCTGTGCCTGCCGGCTTTCTCCACCACCGGACCAGAAGCCGGACTCTGTGGATGGTGTCGTTGTCCAGTTTCAGTTCTTTCAGGATCTGCTCCGCCTCCTCCGCGGTCCTGCGGCACAGAAGGGCGGCCCACCTCAGATGACGGAGAGCCGGAAGCCTGTGATCCATATAAAGCTCATCCGGCATGATGACAGGAAATGAGGGGCACACAAAAGGAGCCAGGCCATCCTGGAAAACCATGTCTATGGCTTCCGGATGGCCGGACATCAGAAGTTTGGTCAGCTCTGTCTGGATCCGCTCTTTGCTCACACGGGCCAGGCTGGGAGCCAGAGTCCTGAGAGCCTTTCTCGTATCCGCCTCGATCTCAAAGCCCAGCTGGGCACAGAACCGGAGGGCCCGCAGCATCCGCAGGGCATCTTCCCCAAAACGATCCGAAGGCTCTCCCACGCAGCGGATCAGCCCCTTCTCCAGGTCGCGGACGCCGCCAAACAGGTCCACAAGACCTGTCTGTCTGCTGTAGGCCATAGCATTGATGGTGAAATCCCGGCGTTTCAGATCCTCTTCCAGACTGGAGGTAAATACCACATTTTTCGGGTGCCGGCTGTCCTCATACTCGCCGTCGATGCGGTAGGTAGTGACCTCGTAGGCCTCTTTTCCCCTCATGACCGTGACCGTGCCGTGGGCAATCCCCGTATCGATGGTCCTGGGAAACAGAGACTTTACCTGCCCGGGCAGGGCCGAGGTGGTGATATCCCAGTCCCCCGGCGTCTTTCCCAAAAGGCTGTCCCTGACGCATCCGCCTACGATACATGCCTCAAAACCGCTGCGATGCAGTGTCTCCAGAATATACTCTGCCTGTTCGGGCATCCGGATATGGAGATCAGCTTGTGTCTCTTTTCCGGCGCATGTGATATGATTTTCTTCTGACATGGGCTCCGCCTTTCTCTAGTATGCCCGGCCCCAGTACACCATCTTCACAGCCGGCTTTCCGCAGCAGACGCACTTGTCGGACAGCTGCTCCTGCTTAAAGGGCATACAGCGGGATGTGGCTCCCGTGTCTTCTCTGATCTTGTCCTCGCACTCCCGGCAGCCGCACCACATGGCCTTGACGAAGCCCGGCTTCTCGTTGACGGTCTTCACAAAGCTGTCATAGTCCGCCGCCTCGTAGGTGTGGCTGTCTCTGTGGGCCCTGGCCCGCTCAAACATATCTTTCCTGATGGTCTCCAAAAGCTCTCCCACCTTTGACTCCAGGTCCGAAAGGGCAACCGTGATCTTCTCGTGGGTGTCGCGGCGCACCAGGACTGCCTGATCCTTCTCCATATCTTTGGGCCCGATCTCCACCCGCAGAGGAATTCCTCTCATCTCGCAGTCGCTGAATTTCCATCCCGGGCTCTTATCCGTGTCATCTGTCTTCACCCGGAATCCGGAAGCCGCCAGCCGGTCTCTCAGCTCAAAGGCCTTGTCGAGAACTCCTTCTTTCTTCTGCTGGATGGGAACTACCATAACCTGGACCGGAGCCACGCCCGGAGGCAGCACCAGACCGTTGTCATCGCCGTGGACCATGATGATGGCGCCGATAATGCGGGTGCTTAAGCCCCATGAAGTCTGATGAACATACTTTAATGTGTTGTCTCTGTCAGCGAACTGGATCTCAAAAGCCCTGGCAAACCCGTCGCCGAAGTTGTGGCTGGTACCGCTCTGAAGGGCCTTTCCGTCGTGCATCAGGGCCTCAATGGTGTAGGTAGCCTCTGCACCGGCAAATTTCTCCTTGTCCGTCTTCCGCCCGCGGATCACCGGAATGGCCAGAACCTCCTCGCAGAAATCAGCATAGACATTGAGCATCTGCTCCGTCCGTTCCTGGGCCTCCTCGGCCGTGGCATGGGCCGTATGTCCCTCCTGCCACAGAAATTCTCTGGAACGGAGGAAAGGCCTGGTGGTCTTCTCCCACCTTACCACGGAACACCACTGATTGTAGAGCCTGGGCAGATCCCGGTAGGAATGGATGTCCTTGGCGTAGAAGTCACAGAACAGCGTCTCGGAAGTAGGTCTGACGCACATCCTCTCCTGCAGAGCCTCCAGGCCTCCGTGTGTCACCCAGGCCACCTCCGGGGCAAATCCCTCTACATGATCCTTCTCTTTCTGTAAGAGCCCTTCGGGGATAAACATGGGCATGTATACGTTCTCCACGCCGGTCTCCTTAAACCGTCTGTCCAGCTCTTTCTGGATGTTCTCCCAGAGAGCATAGCCGGCCGGCTTGATCACCATGCAGCCTTTCACGCTTGCATAGTCGCACAGCTCCGCTTTCTTTACCACGTCTGTGTACCACTGGGCAAAATCCACGTCCATGGAGGTGATGGCCTCCACCAGTTTCTTGTCGTTTGCCATGATAAATCTCCTTTCAAAAAAAGTCATCCAGTCCCTGCCTATATGACAAGGGACCGGATGACTGTAAATCCGGCGGTACCACCCCGCTTAACTGCCTGTCAGACGACCCCGGCAGTTCTCTCGCCTTCGTTAACGCCGAAATACGCCGTACTTTCATACGGAGGCTCCGAGGCGGGTTGGGCTTCCAGGGACATAAGGGCCTTCCACCTTCCGCCCTCTCTCTGTCATGTATGTCGGCTTAATAGTCCTCTTCATCGCCGGTAAATCTGCTGATGTATGGTGATTTTACGTCAAATCCTGCGGATTGTCAAGAAAAAACGAACAGAGCCCGAAGCCCTGTCCGCTTTTTCCTGATTCTGCCTCTGTTACTTCCCGAACCGGGTCAGGAAGTAGCTGTAGGCGCCGATGAGATTGGCGTCGTTGAAGAACTTGCACGTGGTCACATCCGCGCTCTGCCCCGGCCACTTGAACTGACTGTAGAAGTAATCCAGGTTCTTCCGGATATACTCAAGCAAAAGGGGCTGCCGGCTGATGCCGCCTCCGATGGCAAATCGGTCGGGATCGTAGATGATCTGCAGATTCACGATCATGTGGGCGATGCTCCTGGTAAACTGGTCCAGAGCCATGAGCACCCTGGGATCCCCTTCTTCGGCCCAGCGGAACACGTCATACCCGTTGATCTCATCCGGGTCCTCGATGCCTCTGGCGTTGGCCACCAGACGGCGGAGCCTGGGATTGCCTGCCCGCCCTGCCCAGGTGTCATTTGCCTCGTCCATATTCTCTCCCAGGGAGAGGAAACTGAATTCTCCCGCCGCAAAGCTCCTGCCGAAATGAACCTTTCCGTCCTTAATAAGCGCCCCGCCGATACCGGTCCCCAGGACGATGACAATACCGTCCCTGCAGTCGGACAAAGCCCCCCACTTTGCCTCCGCCATAGCCGCGCTCTTGGCATCGTTCATAATGGTTACCGGCACGCCCAGGCGCCTGGTCATCTCTCCCGCAAGATTAAAATTCTGAATATATCTTAAATTTCCGCCGCTTATACATACTCCGTTCTCACTGTCGATCACTCCGGGAACCGACATGGCGATCCCCTGGACCCGGCCTTCCACGGACCGGTAAAGGTTCTCCAGGGCCCTCAGATAAGCCTCCACTCCTTCATAAGGAGTAGGCGCTTCCCCCTTGTCTGTCAGGTTCAGATCCCTGTCAATGATCCCGTACTTGATGGCACTCCCCCCTACATCGATACACAGACATCTTTCTCCGTAATCTCTTGTCCTGCTGTTATCTGTCATAAAATCCACCCCCATGTGATATGTAATGTCCGTCCCTGTGCCGGAATATCTTCCTTCACAGTCCGTGGGACGGCTCCTGGTCATAAGTATATCACATTTTTCTCTGTCTTTACAGTTCTTCTCCGTTGGTCTCGATGACTTTTTTATACCAGTAAAATGATTTCTTCGGCCTGCGGCTCAGATCCCCGGTGCCGTCGTTGTGTTTGTCCACATAGATGAAACCGTAGCGCTTGTCCATCTCCCCGGTTCCCGCGCTCACCAGGTCAATGCAGCCCCATGGAGTATACCCCATCAGGTCCACGCCGTCCTCCTCCACAGCCTTCTTCATCTGCTCGATGTGCATCTTAAAATACTCGATCCGGTAGTCGTCGTTAATGCTGCCGTCCTCTTCCACCTTGTCATAGGCGCCCAGGCCGTTTTCCACGATGAACAGGGGCACCGGATACCGGTCCGTAAACCAGTTGAGCGCGTACCGCAGGCCCACAGGATCAATCTGCCAGCCCCAGTCGGAAGCCTTCACATAAGGATTCTTTACCAGCCCTCCTGCCTCGTCGTACTCATAGAACGGATTCTCCTGCCTGTACTCTGTGGCAAAGGACATGTAGTAGCTGAATCCGATATAGTCCACACAGCCCTCTCTCAGCGCTGCCAGATCTTCCTCCGTGAAGTCGATGGAGAAGCCCTTCCTCTTCCAGTGGCTTAAGATGTTGGGCGGGTACACGCCGTGAACGTGGACATCGGTGTAGTAGTACCGCTTCTGCATGGCCTTCTCCGCCATGAGGATGTCCTCCGGCTTACAGGTGGCCGGGTAAATGGGACACATGGCGATCATGCAGCCGATCTTGAAATCCGGGTTGATCTCATGACCTGCCTTCACGGCCAGGGCGGAGGCCACCAGCTCGTAGTGAGCCGCCTGATACATGACCTGTTCCTTGTCATCCCCCTCCCGGTAGCGGACTCCCGAGTTGGAATAGATGCTTAATTCCATGTTGAAATTGGCCTGGTTGTTGATCTCGTTGAAGGTCATCCAGTATTTCACTTTATCTTTATATCTCTCAAAGCAGACCGTGGCGAACCGCACAAAGAAATCGATGACTTTTCTGCTTCGGAACCCGCCGTACTCTTTTGTCAGGTGAAGAGGCATCTCAAAATGGCTGAGAGTGATCACCGGCTCGATGCCGTACCTGTGACACTCGTCAAACATGTCGTCATAAAACTTCAGTCCTTCCTCGTTAGGCTCTGTCTCGTCGCCGCTGGGGAAAATCCGGGTCCAGGCGATGCTGGTGCGGAAGCACTTAAATCCCATTTCTCCAAAGAGCCTGATGTCTTCTTTGTACCGGTGATAGAAATCAATGGCCTCGTGGTTGGGATACTCTTCTCCGGGAAGGATCTCGTCGGTCACCCTCCTGGGGGTAGTCCGGTCTCCGGCCGTAGTCACATCCATGATGCTCAGGCCCTTGCCTCCCTCCAGATAGCCGCCCTCCAGCTGGTGGGCAGCCACTGCGCCTCCCCACAAAAAATCGTTTCTCAATGCCATGGTTTTATTCCTCCTCCGCGTTCTTCATGTTCAGCTTGGCAGCCGCGGCCACAAAGGGCAGATAGATCAGAGTGCTGACAGCCACGCAGAGCAGGCCTACCACAAGGGACAGAGGATTGGTGCCGCCTGACCCTAAGAACGGAATCAAAAATCCCGGCGTGGTCCATCCGATGTCCAGAGTTACCGGCGGGATGATCTTAAAGACGCTGGTAGCCAGCCATCCGATGATATTGCCGGAAACGGGAGCCAGGATAAAGGGAACCACATAGATGGGGTTCATGACAATGGGAAGACCGAACATCAGAGGCTCATTGATGTTGAACAGTCCCGGCGCCAGGGCCAGCTTGCCGATGGTCATCTGCTGTTTGTCTTTCCTGGCCACCAGGAAGATGGCGATCAGCAGTCCCAGGGTGGCGCCGGAACCGCCGGTGTTGCCGAACGCGTCATTGATGCTGCCCCATGTGAGGGGGAAGGGTGTCCCGATGGTGGTGCCGTTGGTTCCGAAGTAGGCCAGGTTGGACACGCCCTGCTCCGCGAACATGACGGAACGGATAGCGCTCAATGTGTTGGGGCCGTGGATTCCCAGGAGCCACAAGAACTGCTGGGCGATGACAAAGATCAGGATGGTGACGATATTGCCGCCCAGGGAACGGAACGGAGCCTGGATGCTGTTGTAGATCACGTACTGGATACCGCCTTCTGCCACGAATCCCAGTATGTAGTTGACAATAGCCGCTCCCACAAACACGATGATGATGGGGATGACCAGGTTAAAGGACTGGGCAACTGCCGGTGGAACGGAGTCCGGCATCTTGATACACAGCTTCTTGTTCTTGGCCATGGCAGGGATCAGCTCCCCTACGGCCAGGCCTACGATCAGGGCCACGAACAGACCCTGGGCACCCATAAAGGTCATGGGAAGGGCGTTGCCTGCGTCGCTTGCCACATAACTGGGGTAGATGATGAAAAAAGTACCGATGGCGCACAGGGCGGACAAAAGCTTGTCTCCTTCATTGGCCTCCGCCAGCTTGTAGGCGGTGAGAAACACGATCAGCAAGGACATGATGTTGCTGGTTCCGCTTAAGATCGGCGTGAAGATCTTCTGGTAATCCGCCAGGTTGGGGATCAGGTCTCCCAGATGAAGGATCTTGGCGATAAATCCTCCTGGATCCAGAACCGCGAAGTTCACCAGCGTGATGATGGAGCCTGCCAGAGTCAACGGGAACGCCAGGGTAAACGCATCCCTGACAGCCGCCACATGGCGCTGTCCGTTGAGTTTTGCAGCGAGCGGGACAAATGTGGCGTCCATCTTCGTCTGCATGGTTTCCATAAAGCCCATATTGAACCCTCCTTTTCTGCCGCGGGGCCGCTTTTCGGACCGTTTTACTGTATCCCATATACGTAATATCCAAAAAGTCTGCTGTATCTCACGGCATTTTGTTTATTTTTGTAAACACATTATAGAAAACTTCTTCTGTTTTGTCAGCAGAACAGACAACGAATAAAACAGTTACCGATGATTGTGAAATGTTACAACAAAAAAACAACGTGTTTTTTCACGTTGTCTTTTCCTCGCTTTCCGCCGAGAACCGGTACAGTTTGTTTCCCAGGATCTCCAGGATGGTCACCACCGGCGCCTGGAGGGTAATGTTGAAATATTTGGCAGTTTTTCGCACAGGCATAAAATAGGAGATGTTGCAGTCGCTCATCCGGGCCAGAGTGCAGCCGGGAGTGTTGGTGATGGAGATCAGACGGCAGCCTTTTATCTTCAGCCCGTTGGCCATGCTGAGCACCTGTTCCGTCTCTCCCGATACGGAAAGGGCCACCACCGCCGTCTCTCCGCCGTGTTCGCCAAACACGGGAGTGAAGGGATCGTCAATGCACAGAGACAGCCAGCCCACATTGGAAAAATACCGGGCGCCGTATTTGGCCAGCATCCCCGAGGTGCCCACGCCGATAAAGATAATATTGGAGGATTCTCTCAGAATATCCGCGGCCTGGTCTATGGTCGCCATATATTCCCTGGTCTGAAACCGTTTCAGATAATCGGAAAGATTGCTGAGATCCATATCTGTCTCCGGCCGGATCTGCTGCTTTAAGTACAGCTTGAGCTGAACCTTGAATTCCGAATAGCCGCTGCATCCCATTTTTTTACAGAACCGCAGCACTGTGGTGGTGGATACATGAGCCTCCTCCGCCAGTTCCCGGATCTTCATATAACCGGTCTTCTCTTTATTCTTAAGTACATACTGGTAGACATTCATCTCCAGTTCGTTGAGACTCATGATCTCTTCATAGGTAAACATGGGAACACTCCTTTATCTGCAGGAACCATCTGGAAACTACTCATATTATATAGTTTTTTCTTCCTCCAGACAATAGATTTCCTCCTTAATTTCCTCCTTCGCTCCCGAACTCCTTGATGATCAGAAGGCCCACAGGCCCCAGAAGAAAGCCCAGAAGCCCGAACAGCTGCAGTCCTCCGTAGATAGAGGCCAGGGTCTCCAGAGGCGTCAGCCCCACCCGGTCGCCCATAAGCCTGGCTTCCAGGATCTCTCTCAGGAGATAACACGCCCCATAGATCCCCAGGACTGCCATGCCCCTGCCCCACTGTCCCCTGAAAAAACAGAACAGAGCCCAGGGGATCAGGACCGTACCCGTACCGAATACCGGCAGGGCATCCACAAGCCCGGTCCCTGCTGCCGCCAGAATATAATAGGGATTGCCCAGAAGAAAAAATCCTGCCATGCAAATGACCGTGGTCAGGACCATGATAATCCCCTGAGTGCGCACATAGGCATTTCCCGCCCTGCGCAGCAGTCCGATGACCCTGGCAAATTCCTGATGGTATATGGACGCTTCCATTTTTTCCTTCCACATGTCCATCTCCTGGAGAAACAGCAGGACTCCCACAAAATACAGGATGGTGACAATAAAAAGATCGATACAGGATCTGGCGATGTGAACCGTATTTCCCATGATATAAGGCATGAACCCCTGCTTCAGAGTATCGCCCAGACTTCTGATCATATCCCTGACCATGCAGACTATGGCATCCTGTTTCAGCGACAGCGCTCCCTCCAGCTTTCTGCAGGCCCCGGTCAGATAGCGGTCAATCTGTTCTGTCCACCAGGGCAGACGTTCCGCCAGAAGAGACAGTTCCTGGTACAGTCTCCGGCTTCCGAGATAGAGAAGGCCTGCTGCCGCCGCCGTGACCGCGGCCAGTTCCAGCACTCCCGCCACGCCGGCCGGAATCCCGTAAGTCCTGTTTCTCCAGCGTATCCTGCATCTTCCTGCAATGGCAGAAGCCGAAGGCTTCAGAACGAGAGCCGTGAGCCAGGCAAACAGAAAAGGGGCGGCCAGAGGCAGCAGATAACGGAAGATCCCGTATACCGCCCCGGCCACGACCCCGGTTTTTATGCATTTTATCGTTTTTTTGCTCATCTCCATTTTGCCTCACCTGTACCTTCCAAACCGTCGTATGTACTCCTAGTGTGGAAAACCGGCAGAAAATCTATTCTCTTTGCCGCTGTCAGTTTATGGCACACTCCGGCAGAATCTCCTGTCACTTTAAACTATTACATTGTTAAATCAAATCTTGATATTTACCCTCTGTTATGCTATATTAAAACTTGATCTTCTGTCTCAGACAGAAATACAGGATAACAGGCGCAGAATGTACAGAATGGAGGACTTTATGGTATGGTAAAGAAGTGGAATATCACCATTCCCGAGCTGACGGGCACCAAAACCCGCCGGGCTTACCTTTATCTTCCCGACTATTATGACGATACCCCGGAAGAACGTTATCCCGTTCTTTATATGTTTGACGGGCACAACGTATTTTTCGATTCCGACGCCACCTACGGGAAAAGCTGGGGTATGAAGGAATTTATGGATGAGAGCCGTATCCCTCTGGTCATCGCGGCCGTGGAGTGCAACCACAGTCCGGACCACGGAAGGCTGAAAGAATATTCGCCTTATACGTTCCGTGATTCCAAGTTCGGACAGATCCCCGGCTGGGGCAGGATCACCATGGAGTGGCTTATCCACAAGTTTAAGCCTGAGATCGACAGCACCGTCCGCACCCTTCCCGGAAGAGAGCATACTTTTATCGCCGGAAGCTCCATGGGAGGACTCATGAGCCTTTATGCTCTTCTGGAGTATAACCGCTACTTTTCAAAAGCGGCTGCGCTGTCTCCGTCCCTGTGGGTGGATCCGGAACGGCTTTCCCATCTTATCCGTCATGCCAGGCTTCACCCGGACACCACTCTTTACATGGATTACGGCTCTCAGGAACTGCACAATCACGCAAATATGATACGCAGTTTCGGCAGGATCACCTCCCTCCTTCTGGAGCGGCAGATCTATGTCAGCTGCCGTATCATCCCCGGCGGCACCCACTGCGAGGCCAGCTGGGAAAGACAGATCCCGTTTTTTATGGAGACATTTTTATATGATCTCGGATAAGACAGAACGGAATAGCACAGACAGGAGGAAATGATTATGGAAGTTCAGTATTTCAGGGATTACAGTCCTGCCCTGGACAGGTACATGGAATGCAAGGTTTACGGCCACAGGGGGCGGCCGGTCCTGTTTATTCCCTGCCAGGATGGACGTTTCTTTGACTTTGAAAATTATCACATGGCCGATGTCTGGTCCCCCTGGATCGAATCCGGTCAGGTTATGGTGTTCGCCATCGACACCATGGATCAGGAGACCTGGTCCAACAAGGGAGGAGATCCCGGCTGGCGTATCTGGCGCCATGAACAGTGGGTGAAATACATTACCGACGAGATGGTGCCCTTTATCAGAGCCATGGTCAATGAACGCAACGGCTGGAACGGTTATCCGGGGATCATCACTTTCGGATGCAGCCTGGGCGCCACCCACGCTGCCACTCTGTTTTTCCGCCGCCCGGATCTTTTTGACGGTCTTCTGGCTCTCAGCGGCATCTATACGGCCGACTACGGCTTCGACGGGTTTATGAATGAGCTGGTATATGAAAACTCACCGGTCCATTTTCTTCCCAACATGCCTCCTGACCACCCTTACATCGATCTGTACAATCAGAAAAAAGCCGTCATCTGTGTGGGGCAGGGGCCATGGGAGATCCCCGATTCCACCAGACAGCTCCACTCGATTCTGGAGAGCAAGGGGATCCATCTGTGGGTAGATTACTGGGGGTATGACTGTGCCCACGACTGGCCCTGGTGGTACAAACAGGTAACCTATTTTGTTCCCTATCTGTTAGAATAATTACAAAGGAAGGAAAAAGAGCTATGAAAAATTTTGTGTTTATCTCGCCTAATTTTCCCACAAATTACTGGCAGTTCTGCCGGGAACTGAAAAACAACGGCATGAACGTGCTCGGCATCGGAGACCAGCCTTATGAGGAGCTGACCGATGACCTGAAAGGCAGCCTGAACGAATACTACAAGGTAAGCAGCCTGGAAAACGAAGATGAAGTCTACCGGGCCGTGGCCTTTTTCATCTTCAAGCACGGGCGCATAGACTGGCTGGAGTCCAACAACGAATACTGGCTGGAGCGGGATGCCAAACTAAGGACAGATTTCCACATTACCAGCGGATTCCAGACCGAAGATATTCCCCGCATCAAATTCAAATCCCGGATGAAGGAGTATTACATACAGGCCGGAATCCCTGTTGCCCGTCACCATATGGTAGACGACCTTGAAGGCTGTCTGGCATTTATCAAAAAAGTCCATTACCCGGTTATCACCAAACCGGACAACGGCGTAGGCGCTTCCCACACTTATAAGATCTCCAGCAAAAAAGAACTGGAAACCTTCCTGGAACAGAAAGAACCCGATATCTCCTACATCATGGAAGAGTTTGTCGATGCCGAGGTGAATTCCTACGATGCCATTATCGATGCCAGCGGAGAGCCTGTTTTCGAAACCGGCAATGTAACTCCCAACTCCATCATGGACATTGTCAACAACCTTGACAACTCTATTTATTATATTGTAAAAGATCTGGCTGAGGACACCCGCCAGGCCGGCCGGGCTACGGTAAAGAGCTTCGGCGTCAGAAGCCGTTTTGTCCACTTTGAGTTCTTCCGCCTTCTCAAAGACCACAAGGGGCTGGGCAAAAAGGGACAGATCATCGCCCTGGAGGTCAACATGCGTCCCTGCGGCGGCTTTACACCTGACATGATCAATTTTGCCCTCAGCACCAACGTGTACAAGATCTGGGCCGATATGATCGCTTTCGGCCATTCCACCGTACCTGTAGGCAAACATGCCTTCTGCGCCTTTGCCGGCCTGAGAGACGGTAAGGATTTTGTCATGAGCCATGATGATATCATGGAGCAGTACGGCGGCAAAATGAAGATGGTTGAGAGAATCCCTGACGTCCTTTCCGGAGCCATGGGAAATCAGATGTATGTAGCCGTTTTTGACACTCAGGATGAGATGGACCTGTTCTACAAGAACGTGCTGGAATGCAGATAAATCGTTCATATTTTATTCAAAAATCATTCAAAAACCTTTTACACAATTATCATGGTTTCTTCATGATTCTTACATATACTATAACCATCAACAACAGATGTTGATACGCCAATGCAAAAGGTGCTTATAAGATTTTTTTCATAATACTCGAGCTGGTAAAGAAATTTATCAGCTCTCCTCCCTTTTATCCCTTAATAAAAGCAAAAGGCCGATGCTGTTCCCCATAATCAGCATCGGCTTTTTGTTTCATCTCACAATGATATATCCCGTATAAACCGCATACAGCCCCAGCATTATGAGTCCTTCTTTTCTTGTCAGCGTCATCTTTGTCCTGGCAAAATACCACACCAGGCAGCTGGACAGGATGAGAAAGATGCCGTCAAATACCGCCAGGCCATCCACCTTCATGGGACTGATAGCCGCAGAAGCCGCCAGCACAAAAAGGATATTGAAGATATTGGATCCGATCACATTTCCCAGCGCCAGGCTGTTCTCTCCTTTGGCGGAAGCCACCACGGAAGTCACCAGCTCCGGCAGCGAGGTACCGAAAGCCACTACTGTCAGTCCGATGAGAGTCTGGCTCAGTCCGAAGGAGGCGGCGATCAGGCTGGCATTGTCCACTACCAGATTGCCTCCCCACACGATGGCGGACAGACCTCCGATCATAAAGATCAGGCTTTTAAGAGGGGATATTTTTTTCTCCTCCTCTTCCTCATGTCCTCCCGCCGCCCTGCTAGCCAGAGTATTCTTTACCATCCGGAACAGAAAATACCCGAAGATCAGCAGAAGAACACAGCCATCCAGGCGGCTTAAATTCCTGTCCCTTACAAATAAGACCAGCATTACCGCTGCCGCAAAGACACTGAAGATATAGTCTCCATAGAGAATCTTCTTGTCTACCAGTACAGGCGCCACCACGCCGCAGGCTCCCGTGACCACCAGAAGATTAAAGATGTTGGATCCGATCACGTTTCCCACGGCGATGTCATTATTTCCCGCCAGGGAAGCGGACAGACTGACAGCCAGCTCGGGCGCGCTGGTCCCGAAAGCCACGATGGTCAGTCCGATGATAACCGGAGGCACTCTCAGAAGTCTGGCTGCCGCAGAACTTCCCTCCACAAAAAAATCGGCGCCTTTGATCAGCAGCGCAAAACCGGCAATAAGCCATACATACTTCATAGCTGTTAAACTCCTTTCAGGGACAAGTATATTCTACAGACTCCTCTTCTGTCAAGGATGAGGCCAGTGAATCTTTTTATGGAGGACCAGGAGAGCCGCAATGTTGGGAAACGCCATAAGACCGTTCCAGATATCCGACAGTTCCCAGACCGCTGTCAGACTGCTGACACAGCCTAAAAAAACCGCATATCCATAGCAGATCAGATAGGCTTTCCGGATCATATTCCCGGTCTCTTCCGAAACCGTCAGCCACCGCTGTAACTGTTTCAGAACGGCTTCCAGAGTCTGTCTTCCCAGGTAGTACCAGGCGATCATGGTGGCGAAGGCGAAGACGATCATGGAGCCGGACACCAGATACTGCCCTGCCATTCCCAGAGCTTCCTGAAAACAGTAAGCCGTCAGCACGGCGCCGTCCCATCTGCAGGCTGCCAGTCCGCCGCTGCCTCCCGTGATGCAGAGGATGACCAGGGCCGTCAGGGTACAGACCAGGATAGTGTCAAAAAACACTTCGAACATGGCCCACATCCCCTGTTCTTCCGGCGTAGTGTGATCTGTGGCGCTGTGGAGGCCTGCCAGGCTTCCCAGCCCTGCTTCGTTGGAGAAGACTCCCCTGGCGATGCCGAACCGGAAGCTTCTCGCGATCCCGTATCCTCCGGCTCCCCCCAGCACGGCCCGGGGCAAAAGTGCACAGCGGAAGATCTCCTCAAAAGCAGGCAGCACCCGGCTGTGATACCGGATCAGCACCGCTGCGGAAAACAGCACATAGACCCCGGCGGATACGGGCATAAGCCTCTCTGCCACACCGGCCACCCTGGCAGAGCCTCCCCATGCCACGAAGACTACCAGAGCCGTGATGACGACGGCACAGGGGACAGGCGGAATCCCGGTCAGATACCGGAGGGTCTGAGCCGCGGAATTGGACTGGACCATACTGCCCATACCCAGGGAGGCCAGAAGACACAGGACCCCGTAAAAAAGACTGAGCCCCGGCCTGCTCAGTCCCCTGGACAGATAAACCATGGGACCTCCGATCCACCTCCCCTCAGAATCCCGATAACGGTATAGGATTCCAAGGCTGGTCTCCGCATAGGCGGTCATCATGCCCAGGGCTGCAGAGACCCACATCCAGAAAATGGCCCCCGGCCCTCCGGCAGTCAGGGCCGCGGCCACTCCGGCGATATTGCCGGTACCGATGGTGGCTGCCAGAGCCGTACAGGCGGCCTGAAACCTGCTGACAGAATGATCCCGGGGGGAAGCGCCCTCATCCTGCCCTGCGAAAAGACTTCCCACGGTAAAACGCCACCATACCAGAAATCCGCGAAACTGAAATCCCCCTGATCTTACTGTAAAGAACAGGCCTGTAAAAAGCAGGAGGGTCAGAAGTCCGGGCCCCCACACAAGGCTGTGAATCTGATGGATCATTGCAGCTCCAATAGTTCTTTTTTACCTTGTATTCACGGGAAGGCAATTTTATTCACAGACCCTTTCAACCTGACTGAAAAAATGGTATACTGTTTACTATGAAAGTCCGCCGCCGAAGGCGGCATGAATTCAGGTATGCCCAGTGCGCCCGCCAAACTTTCATGTGAGGTGATACACCCGCCCGCCGGGCGCATGCAGGTTCACAATGAAACCATCACACGGAGGTGCCATATGCCCGGATTTACTACTCACTACATTTTGGGAATGAAGGCCTACAACGACCTCCCTTCCAACCAGCTAAAACATATTATCTCCAAATACCGCTGGCTCTACCAGCTGGGACTCCAGGGACCGGACATGTTTTTCTACAACATCCCCATTCTCCGCCACCGGGATTACCGCAATGTAGGTTCTTACATGCATGAACATCATGTCAGTCTCTTTTTTCAGGTTTACTTAAAACAGATGTCGCAGATCACTTCGAATCAGCAGCGGGAACAGGCCCTGGCCTATTTCTGCGGATACCTGTGCCATTACATCGGCGATTCCATCTGTCACCCCTATGTATACGGCCGGATCCACTATGATATCAACAACCCCAGCAGTCAGCATCACGGACTCCACGCAGAGCTGGAAAACGACATTGATGCCCTTCTGCTCCGCAAGTACAAAAAGAAAAAGCCGTCGGAATTTAACCAGGCGGCCACAATCTGTCTCAACGGTCAGGAAACTCAGTTCCTATCCCGTCTTCTGTCCGATTGTATTAATGAAACCTATTATCCCATCACCTACCGGAATAATTTCCAGGTATCCGCCAGGGTCGTCCATCAGTCCATCCTGGCCCTCCGCTTCGGCTGCCGTACCCTTTCCGACCCCTCGGGGAAAAAACGCAGCAGCATCGAATTTTTCGAATCCATTTTTCTGAAAAATCCTGTGGCTTCCAGGAAACTGGTCACAGACCATGTGGCCAACCCGCGGTGGAGTCTGAATCTGGATCATCAGATCTGGTGCAATCCCTGGAACCGGCAGATGGCTTCCACCCAGTCCTTCCCGGAGCTGTTCCGGCAGTGCCTGTCCAAATGCAGGACCATCTACTATATGATGAATCAGCTGCTGACCGACCGGAGGCCTGCCGCCGAAAGAGATTACTCTTCTCTCATACAGGAGCTGGGCAATTATTCCTACCACAGCGGCCTGGATGTGGGATAGGGCATCCCGGGAGGGGAACCGGGAGGTTTCGGTTATGTTCTAAGACTCTGCCGATGTCTCCTCTTCTCCTCCCGGGCTGACCGGACGGTACTCTCCAGCAGGGATGGTATCTTCCAGGATCCAGGTTTCTCTATTGTCCTTTACGTCATCAGGCCCTACCATGACGTAGATATTGTATCTGCTCACATATCCGCCATAGGAATCCTCCGTGGAACGGGCATAGTCGTGATTCTGCTCCCAGATCAGGTCATTAAATCCCTTGATCACCTCGGTGGCGTACTCGGCCGCCTCTTCCCCTGAGATGGTGGTATTCAGCAGAAGATAAAACCTGATAAAATTATCTTCGTCGTATACACCCGCGTTGACCGTCTCAATAAAGGGATAGGCATCCGTGTCCGCGTAGATCTCGTCAAAATCCTCCCACAGCTGCTCCCACACAATCCCGTCTGCTGACGGAGGCACGTCTCCTTCTCCGTTATTCTGTCCCCCGTCGGGAACAATGTTGCTCTTAGTACAGCCGCTGCACAGCAGACAGATGGCAGCCAGCAATAAAATCCATCGTTTCATAGCAATCTTCCTCCTTCTTCTTAACGACCCCTGTATTATATAGGAAAACTTTTTATTTTTGTAGGGGTTTTTATAAAAAGTCATAAAATCTTCATACTTTTCCCCTTGTCAAATCCTGCTTCCGGTGGTAATATGTTCAATATAACAAAATTTTTATATTTTTTGAACATATGGAGGCTATTTATGGATATCCGACCCAATAACAACAGCAGACAGCCGGTCCGCCAGCTGGATCTTGTTACTACTTTGATCCCTTTTATCTGCATCCTTCTTTTATGCACCGTGTTTTTTATTGATCCGGAAGGTTCCGGCAGCGTCCTGGCGTCCATCCGGTATTTTCTGGGGGATGAGCTTGGAAGCTGCTACCTCCTCATGGGGCTGGGGATCTTTCTCTGCTCCCTCTACATCGCTTTCTCCCCCTACGGCTCCATCGTTCTGGGAGATGAAAAAAAACCTCAGTATTCTTCTTTCCAGTGGGGTTCCATGATGTTTACAGCCGGACTGGCCGCTGACATCCTGTTCTACTCCCTGTGCGAATGGATCCTCTACGCAGGAGAGCCCAGGATCTCACAGATGGGAGAGATTCAGGACTGGGCTCCCACCTACGCCCTGTTTCACTGGGGACCTATCCCCTGGAGCTTCTACGTGACTCTGGCCGTGGCCTTCGGTTTTATGCTCCATGTGCGCAGGCGCAGCAAACAGAAATATTCCGAGGCCTGCCGTCCTCTTCTGGGAAACCATGTAGACGGCATTCCCGGAAAGCTTATCGACCTGACTGCCGTATTCGCTCTCCTGGCAGGGACTGCCACCACTTTTTCTCTGGCCACCCCTCTGCTGTCCTCTGCCGTCAGCCATGTGTTCGGTCTGACCCAGAACCATTTTCTCACCATACTGATCCTGGCGGTCATCTGCGTCACCTACACGGTCACCGTCTATTTCGGCATGAAAGGCGTGGCAAAGCTGGCAGCCTCCTGCTCTTATCTGTTCTTTGCTCTTCTGGCCTATGTGCTCATAGGGGGAGGGCAGATGCGCTATACCATAGAGACCGGTCTCACCGCTCTGGGAAACCTGACTCAGAATTTTATCACTCTGTCTACCTGGACCGATTCTCTGAGGACTTCCTCCTTTCCGCAGAACTGGACGATTTTCTACTGGGCCTACTGGATGGTGTGGTGCGTGGCCACTCCTTTCTTTATCGGCTCCATCAGCAGAGGCCGGACCATCCGTCAGACTATCCTGGGAGGATACTTTTACGGATTGTCGGGAACTTTTACTTCTTTTATCATACTGGGAAATTACGGGCTGAACCTGCAGATGACCGGAAAGCTGGATCTCATGGGACTGTATGCCGGAACGGGAGACCTGTATCAGGTCATCATGGCCGTCATGAAAAACCTGCCCCTGTCTCAGGCAGGCCTGATCCTGCTGGCAGTGACCATGGTAGCCTTCTACGCCACTTCCTTTGATGCCCTGACCATGGTGGCTGCCACCTACTCCTACAAAGAACTTCCGGACGGAGCGGAGCCTCACAAGAACGTGAAACTGTTCTGGGCCGTACTGCTGATGCTGCTGCCCATGGTCCTGATCTTCTCCGACAGCTCCATGGCCAATCTGCAGTCCGTGTCCATCATCGCCGCCTTCCCCGTAGGGCTTATCATTATCCTCATCGTAGCCAGCTTCTTTAAGGATGCAGGAGAGTATCTGAAAGGGTCGAAAGAATAGTTTACACCCGCTTAAACTTCTGATATACTGATACTTGTTGTAACAGGGGACCCGTCGCAGACGGGAGAATCACAGGTTTTCACAGGAGGGAAAGCATGAAGCAGGAGATGTACGATTTATTTAAACTGGTTACCAATGTGGCATTTTATTCGCTGGCGGCATACATCATTTTCAGTTCAATACGCAAGGCAAAGTCGTCAGGAAAAATCCGCGGCAAAAAATCCGACAAAACGTCAGATAAAGAGGACTGACCGTCTGTATTTCTGAAAAAACTCCTTTTTGAAAGAAGTCATTATGACAATTCTTATCAAAAAGGAGTTTTTTACGGAAACGTCCGGCGGCTGTCTCCATGCATTTTATTTATGCCTCTATCTCTTCCTCTTCCTTCACCTCAATGGTAAATACCTGTCTCTTTCTTGCCATCTCGTCGTTCTCCAGATACTCGTCATAAGTGGTGATCTTGTCGATAAGCTGGCCGTTTACGATCTCCATGATACGGTTGGCCGTGGTCTGGACGATCTGATGGTCTCTGGACGAAAAGATCAGAACTCCGGGGAACTTCATCAGGCCGTTGTTCAGGGCCGTGATGGCCTCCATGTCCAGATGGTCCGTAGGCTCATCCAGCATCAGCACGTTGGCGCCGGAGATCATCAGCTTGGACAGCATACAGCGGACCTTCTCTCCTCCGGACAGAACTCTGAGCTTCTTCACTCCGTCCTCTCCGGCAAAGAGCATCCTTCCCAGGAAGCCCCGGACATAGGTGGCGTCTTTCTCGGGAGAATACTGGGTCAGCCAGTCCACAATAGTGTCGTCGCTGGCAAATTCAGCCGAGTTGTCCTTGGGGAAATACGACTGGGTAGTCGTCAGCCCCCATTTATAGCTTCCCTCATCCGGCTCCATCTCCCCTGCCAGTATCTTGAAAAGAACCGTCTTGGCATGCTCGTTGGGACCCACGAGAGCTACCTTGTCCTCCCGGTTCAGGATAAAGGAGATATTGTCCAGAACCTTGACGCCGTCGATGGTCTTGGACAGATTCTGTACCGTCAGGACTTCATTACCGATCTCCCGGAAGGGCCGGAAATCGATGTAGGGATATTTTCTGCTGGAAGGCTTGATGTCATCCAGCTCGATCTTCTCCAGGGCCCGCTTTCTGGAAGTAGCCTGCTTGGATTTGGAGGCATTGGCGGAGAAGCGCTGGATAAATTCCTGCAGTTCCTTGATCTTCTCTTCCTTTTTCCTGTTGGCCTCCTTCATCTGGCGGACCATCAGCTGGCTGGACTCGTACCAGAAATCATAGTTTCCGGCATACAGCTGGATCTTGCCGTAATCGATATCCGCCGTGTGGGTACATACTTTGTTGAGAAAATACCGGTCGTGGGACACTACAATGACCGTATTCTCAAATCCGATGAGAAATTCCTCCAGCCACGCGATGGCATCCAGGTCCAGATGGTTGGTAGGCTCATCCAGAAGCAGAATATCCGGATTGCCGAAGAGGGCCTGAGCCAGCAGCACCTTCACCTTCAGGGATCCTGTCAGGTCCTTCATCAGCGTGTAATGATGCTCCGTTTCCACCCCCAGACCGTTGAGCAGGTTTGCCGCGTCGGACTCTGCCTCCCATCCGTTCATCTCCGCAAATTCCGCTTCCAGGTCCGCTGCCCGGATCCCGTCCTCGTCGCTGAAATCTTCTTTCATGTAGATGGCATCTTTTTCTTTCATCACCTCATAGAGTCTGGGGTTCCCCATGATCACCGTATCCAGCACCGGATACTCGTCATATTTGAAATGGTCCTGCTGCAAAAAGGACAGACGCTGGCCGGGAGTGATCACTACGTCCCCTGTGGTGGAATCCAGCTGACCTGACAAAATCTTTAAAAATGTAGACTTGCCGGCGCCGTTGGCTCCGATGAGGCCATAGCAGTTACCTTCCGTAAACTTGATGTTCACATCTTCAAATAATGCTTTCTTGCCTACACGCAGAGTTACATTGTTTGCACTGATCATTGCTTTCACCTTTCTGAATTAAATTTCCTATTCCCAATATTCACAGGTTTTGTGAAAATGTCACTCCTATTGTACATGAAAATTTCGATTTTGCAAGTGTTTTCCTGCGGAAATCCCAGGAGAGATCACAATAGGATCACGTCCACCTTCTCTCCTGCCTCCATGGGAACCTGAGAAGCCGGGATTTCAGCCAGACAGTTGCATCCTCTCATGGAAAAGAGCATGCCGGAAGCGTGTTTTTCCGCAGGCGGCAGTGTCACGATCCTATCCTCCAGGCGGCCCCGGACAAAACGGCGGCCTCCGGATTTTTTAAAAGGAGCGGCCAGAACGGCCTTCACTCTTCTCAGAGACAGGTTCTCATCGCCAGTAAGGCATTTGAGAGCGGGTCTGACCAGAAGCTCCAGGGTAGCGGCGGCGGCAAAGGGATTGCCGGAGAGATGGATCATGGGTTTTCCCCGGAACACGGCAAACATGGCCGGCGTGCCCGGCTTCATCTTCACCCGCCAGAACAGTCTTTCGGCTCCCAGGAGGGGGAGGACCTGGTGGAAAATATCCTTGTCCCCCACCGACACTCCTCCTGTGGTTACGATCAGATCCGCCTGGTCTATGACCTCCCGGATCTCCGCGGCTACGGCCTCCGGATCATCCCCCATCATCCTGCTGACCCAGGGGGCATATCCCAGATCTCTCAGGCGGCCTGACAGGATCCAGCAGTTGGCATCGTAGATCTTGCCGGGAGCCAGTTTTTCCCCGGCCTGACACAGCTCGTCTCCCGCCACATAAAAGGCGATCCTGGGTTTTCTGTACACCGGTACCCGGGTGATACCCACTGATGCCAGGATTCCCTGTTCCAGGCAGCCTATAAAAGTGCCTTTTTCCAGGATCCGGGTCCCTTTTTTAATGTCCTCTCCCTGAAAACAGTAATTTTCAAAAGCCTTCATGGGGTGAGGGATGAACACATGGCCGGGGCTGCCTTCCTCTGTCCGAACCTCCTCCTGGCGGATCACACAGTCGGCTCCCGGCGGGACAGGAGCTCCCGTCATGATCCTCACCGCCTGTCCCTGCTCCACCGGTCCTTTGTACCAGCTCCCCGCATACAGGACTTCCGTAACCATCAGTTTTACGGGAGACCCTTCCCCGGCTTCTGCCACATCCCGGCTGCAAAAGGCATAACCGTCCAGCGGGGAGCGGTCAAAGGGCGGGTTGTCCATTTCCGAATAGCAGTCCTCTGCCAGAACCCTTCCTGCCGCCTCCGGCAGACTGACCGTCTCCGTGTCCGTGATCCTGTGGATCTGTGCGGTAATCAGCTCCACCGCCTCTTCCAGTTCGATTCCTGTCCGCTCCATCAGTCCGTAAATTCCTCCGTTTCCGCCAGGGCCCTGGCATATTTCCGGCTCATGATTCCCTCGGCGTAGAAATACCGCACTCCTTCGCTGTTGGTAAAGACCTGAATATCCTCATATTCCGGTTCTCTGGCGATCACGTCCAGGGCTCTCTCGATCTGAGGAATGCTGGCATAATAGGGATGGCGCTCAAAATAGGTAATGGGCGTGGGCAGCGGATAGGTCTTACAGTTGAACCGCACCATCTTCGCAATGGTCCTGGCCAGGTCTTTCTCCTCCACCAGTGCGGCGATCATGGCATAGTTGTCGCTCATATTCAGCCTGGAATAGTAGTACACATCTTTGTTCCCCTGGGTGCTGGCAATATCTTTGCAGGTCTCGTCCTGCACAAGGGCCTCTAGCCGGGAATCAAAATCCTCGATCTCTTTCGCCAAGGCCGACCTGGCCGTGATCTGAGCTCCCGCCGAGCGGAGCCTGATATAATCTGCCAGCTCCTGGGCCGGGGTTCTCTCCTCCGGCTCTTCCTCCGCCTCTTCCCGGGCAGGAAAAGGATCTTCTACGTCAGGCAGGGATTCCAGGTAGGACATGAGCTCCGGCTTTCCGGCTCTGTCGCCGGTCTCTTTTTGGACCTCTGTTTCTTCTGCCCCGCCTGTCTCCTCAGGTCCGCGGCCCGCCGTCTCCGGATCTTTTTGCTCCTCCACCTGGACAAAACCAGGCTTTCTTCTTCCAAACAGCATATCTCCCACCTATCCTTTCATCTGAGATTTCTAAAGCGCGCGCCATGCAGAGCATGACGCGCGCCTGACGGCGTATATGCCGAAGTATATCTGAATGTTACCGGGGAAGGATCCCTCTCTTGGCCAGATCGTCTGCCATATCTCCCAGCTCAAATTTTTCCAGAGTGGCTCTGGTCGGGATTCCCGTCTTCACATCCCAGCCCATGGCCTCATAGAACATATCCTTTGCCTTCTCCATATCATCCCGGTCCATCTTGATGGTTCCCTCCTCAAAAGGCTGGAAATCCGGCTCCTTGTCGAAGATCCATGCCGGGATGGCATCGTGGTCTTCTCTCAGGTTCTTGCTGCCGAAGTGGATATTGAAGGAGATAGCCGTCATGACACGGAGCATGTTGGATATCCTCTCTGCGTCAAACTCCAGGCTCTCTCTGGTGTAGTCGATGCCTGTGACGGCGCTCATGAACTTGGACTCCAGGTCCAGATCTCCCGCATAGTTTCTCTCCTTGGAAGGGGACTGGGTCATGGGCCACATCCAGTTGCAGACCGTGGCGCTGTCGTGAATCTGTTTGCCGTTAAAGGCCCACTTGGCCACCTTGATCTTATTGGCATTGATGGGGGTATATTTCTTCTGGGCATCAAAACAGCCTTTTCCGAAGAAGCCCTCCATGACGGACTTGGATACCTCATAAGGTGCTCCGGACTGAGCCACATTGGTCAGATGGTGAATCATACAGTCGCGGTTGTACATCAGATTGAACAGCTGACCGATCTGTGCGGAATCCTCCGCGCCGTGATGTTTGGGATATCCGTTGTAGGTGACGTTCTGATTGCTGGCCGACACCATATCCATCCACTCTTTGCCCAGATTCCACTTCTCCATCACTGCCAGAGTGCCTTCTCCAAGAACTGCCAGCTCACCCTCCTTGTAGGCGATGCGGCGCATGATCTCCACCACAAACCGGGGATCTCCGTCTTTCTGCCACTGCCAGGGGATGCTGTTGTACTCCTCATCGGGAATAAACTCATGGATCCTGCCGCTGGTGCACAGCCACTTGAATTCCCGATAGAGATTTCCGTAGTTGCACCAGAGCCCCAGATCATCCTGAGCGTGGGAGCTGGCGCCGTTGATGACCACCCTGGCATCTCCCTCGTACTTAAAGTCTTTGACTCCGTCGGGATAGAAATCCGTCCCGTACAGCACCGGCATACAGGTGTTGGATGTATTGACCGGAAGGTCATACTCTGCCAGAGGATCCATCTCATACTCGGTGTAGCAGCGGATAGGACAGGAAGAGCAGCCGCCCTGTTTTACAATGTAATGGGCCGCAACCTCACCGTAGTCAAACACGCCTTTTAAGCAGCGGTAAGCGATCTTGTTGATGTCGCCGCAGGGCTGCTCGCCGGTATCGATGGGACCGCCGGGAGCTTTCTCCCACGCCCGCCCCGGAGCGCCGGACCATCTGTTCTTGCCGCTTACGGATGAGTACTCTGCCCAGCTCTGGGGAACGGCGGGAACGTTGTGGTTGTTGTTGGCGCCGATAAGGTCCCGGAGCATGTAGTTGTTCAGCTCCTGGAGTTTGGCCACATCCGCCACCTTCACGGAACCCGTGCCGTGAATAGCCACTCCCTTCAGGTTCTTGCTTCCCATGATGGCTCCGATGCCGGCTCCGCCGGAGTTGCCGAAGGAAGTATTTAATGTGGAATAATTGACCAGATGCTCTCCTGCCTGACCAATGGCCGCGGTGTCAAATTCTCTGCCGCACTCCAGGGTCATGATCCTGTTGGACTCGAAGGTTCCCTTACCCCAGATGTGGGAGGCATCCTCGATGGACACCTTATCGTCCTCAATCTTTAAGTATACGGGCGTGGGGGACTTGCCCTCCACCACCACGGCGTCGTATCCTGCATATTTCAGCTGAGGACCGATGTGTCCTCCCATGTGGGCATCCAGTATGGAGTTGCCCTTGCTCCAGGAAGACAGAAACGAGATGTTCATACGGCCGGAGCAGGGAACTCCTGAGCCGGTCAGGGGGCCTACGGCCATGACAAACTTGGAGGCCTCATCGTAGGGGTGGGTCTCCAGGGGCACCTCGTTGTAGATGATCCTGTATCCGAATCCCATACCGCCGATATATTTCTGGTACTGTGTGGTATCTTCTGTGGTAATGGCTCCCGTAGTCAGATTGACTCTGAGAAGCTTACCCATCCATCCATAAACTGCCATGTTCTGTTCCTCCCTTATACGATTTCCTGTGCGGCTGCGGTCACGTCATCCCAGGGCACGATCTGAAGCGCTCCGCTGGGACATCCTGCCACGCAGGCTCCGCAGGCAATACATTTGCTGGATTTACTGGTCTCCGGATTCACGGTCGGCATATGCCACGGGCAGGCCTCCACACAGGCCCCGCAGCCGATACATTTGTCCGGATCCACTTTTTTCACGCCTCTGTCGTCGGCGAAGATGGCTTTCTGAGGACAGGCGTTGCCGCAGGCAGGATCCTTACACTGACGGCAGGTGTCGGGGAAGTAGACAAAATTCCTGTTCAGCAGGCCGTCTTTGCCGTGGATATGGAGATTCCGTCCGATCTTGACTCTGGAGATATAGGTGGAGCACACCCCGTCGTTGGTCAGAGTACAGTTGATCTCACATCTCTGGCAGCCGGTACACTTGGCGGCATTGACCACCAGAAGTCCCTGGGGCATGGCCCAGGTGACCACTTCTCCCTGGTCTACCTGCTGCTGGGTACAGCCGAAGAGCGAAAGCATGGTGGCGGAAACCGTCAGCCCTGCAATACTTTTTCCTGAAATCTTCAGGAACTGCCTTCTGGTCATCTGGCGTTCCAGAAGACTGGTTTTTTTCTGATCTGACATTGTTCTTCACTCCTTAGATTATTTTTTGTTGCTTTTCCCCCTGACACGTTTTATAATTAAACTATTATTTCACATCAGCAAAGGAGAATAACTATGTTTGGACGATTAGGCCCTGTTGAACTGATTCTGATCCTCATCATCGCCCTGGTGATCTTCGGACCTTCCAAGCTTCCCCAGATCGGCCGTTCCCTGGGAGAGGCCATCCAGGAATTCAAGAAAGGCACCCGGGCCGTGGACGACGAGCTGAACAACGTGATGAAGGACACCAAACCTGACGGCGACAGCAAGCAGGCGTAAGGAGCATAAGCCATGAAGCCTTCTCAAAAGACCGGAACTCTGGTAGAACATCTGGCAGAGCTCCGGAAACGCCTGATCATCATACTGGCAGTCAATCTGGCCGGTGCGCTGATCTGCTATGAGTACATGGCCGGCCTGATCCAGCTGTTCATCAGCCTGAATCCCGGCATGAACCTGGTGTATATCTCACCGTCGGAGCTGTTTATGGTATATGTGAAGCTGGCGCTGATCTGCGCCGTCGTTATCTGCTTCCCCATATCGGCTCTTCAGATCTGGCTGTTCATATCCAAGGGGCTGCTGAAGAAGGAACAGTTCTATGTGCTGATCTCCTTCTTCTTCGGCCTTGCGTTTTTCCTGGCCGGAGCCCTGTTCTGTTACTATGTAGTGCTGCCCATTATCCTCCAGTTCTTCAGCCGTATCGCTCTGGAGGAGATCGCTCCCATGGTCTCCATCGAAAGCTATGTCTCTTTCTGTACCACTATGCTCTTAAGCTTCGGTGCCGCCTTTGAGCTGCCGGTGGCCGTGTTCCTCTTATCCGGTCTGGAGCTGTTGAAGCCTGCCACTCTGCGCCGGTGGCACGGAGTGTGTATCCTTCTCATCTTCATCATCGCGGCCATCGTCACTCCGCCTGACGTGGTGTCTCAGGTACTGCTGGCTGTCCCCATGACCGGGCTTTTGGAACTGAGCATAGCCGTCTGCTGGCTGGTAGACCGGCACAAACAGAGAAAGAGATCTACTTCAGTTCTTCGTTGATGAAAAAGTAAGCGTTGTTCACTGCCGTGGCTGCCCCTTTGGAGGAGATGGTGGCTCCAGCCACTCCGTCGATCGGAGTACATGTGACCGCAGCCGCAAAGAGCTCTTCCGCCTGATAGGCCATGGGCCGGTCCAGAAGTCCTGCCTGCCCCAGATGGGCCACTGCCTGATCCTCCACAGACAGATCCGCTACCGCCATCACGTGAGGCCGGTCCTCCAGCGCAGTGTCAAGCATCCCGGCATCATAGAGAGCCCGGGCTGCCCTGGCCTCGGCCGACTTGTCTTTCGGGTCCCACTCAGGCATGCTCTCTGTCTCCCGGACTCCTGCCGTTTCCCCCCCAGCCGGGCCGGTCACGGCAGCGGACACCGGAGATTTGACCTCCATGTCTTTCACCTGCACCGGCGCCTTCACGTTCTCAAACCGGGCTGCAAAGTCCTCCCCGGTGATCTGGCTTCCGATTCCCTCTGTATCTGCCTGAGACACCACTGCTGCCCTCAGGATCTGTTCTCCTGTCCCGTCAAACAGCACTTCCATCTGGATCTGGCTCTGAAATCCGTCTGCATAGGCATGTACCAGATAGCCGCCGTCGGACTGCTGCCATACGCTCTCCACCTGGTATGCCTGGGCAGCGGTGCCCGAAAGGTCCACGGCTGTACCCTTGCCGGCGTTCTTCATGGCACCGTACAGAGGTTCTGCCCCATAGGCGGCGGCAAATCCCAGAGCGACCATACAGACCGCGGCCACTGTCTGGTTTCCTTTTCCTGCTTTCATGATCCTGCACCCTTTCCTTAACCGTAGTTAATGATAATTTTATCACAATTATAACATAAATGCCTCTGTAACTCAACGAATTTTGTCTAAATCCGGCAAATATCTGCCGGCGGATATATGTTCATGCGTCCGCGCTTCGCGTTGCAGACCAGGGTCAGCCCGTACTGTGCAGCCAGTTCTGCCGCCTCATATGTGGCGGCTTCCTTGGTAGCCACAACAGGGATTCCTGCCCGGATGGCTTTGACGGCCATATCCATGGGGATCCTGCCGCTGGAGTACACCAGTACCTGTCCCGGGTCGATATCATGGGTCAGACAGTATCCCACGGCTTTGTCCATGGCATTATGTCTGCCGATATCCTCACAGCACGTCACAAGCTCTCCCCGTAAGGCCAGAAAACAGCTGTGAGTAGATCTGGTCCCCATATGGAGAGGGGTGTCTTTCTCGAATTCCTCCGCCAGGTCCAGGACCCAGCGGGGCTCCCACTGCAGTGATCCCACTGGTCTCAAAGGCCTGACCTCCGGATCTCCGTTTCTCAGCACAACCTCTGCTATGGCCCCTGACCGGCAGATCTCAACAGACTCCACATCCTTTACCCCTGATATGAATCCTTCTGTCAGCAGCCTTCCAAGGATCAGATCCGTCAGATGCTCTGCCACGCAGACCACATTCACAGTCACGGCCCCGTTGACCCGGATCTCCAGCAGGTGCTCCGACAAAACAGGGATCTGCCGTCCCACGGTTTCCCTGCCCGGTTCCCATATGAGGACTTTTGCGGACCTGACTGTTTCCTTCTGTTTATAGTGATCTCTGATTTCCATAAAAAGGATGCCTACAGGACGGCTCTCAGCTTCTCTGCCATGGCCTCATACTCTTCATCCGTAAGATAGACCTTGTCAGGATTCATCTGGAATGTTCCTCCCCACTCGTCACCGCCGTTGTATTTTGGTACGATGTGCATATGGAGGTGGCAGCCTGTGTCGCCGTAGGCCCCATAATTTACTTTGTCGGGACCGAAGACCTTGTGGACGGCTCTGGCCACTCTGGCCACATCGGCAAAGAAGGCATTCCGCTCCTCATCGCTTATGTCGATCAGCTCACTGACATGATCTTTGTAGGCCAGGATCACTCTTCCCGCCTTGCTCTGTTCCTTAAAAATATAGAGATACCCTGTATCCATGGCACAGACCGGATAGCCGAACTTTGCCACCAGCTCTCCCTGCATACAATAAGCACAATTCTGATCTTTCATAACAGATTCCTCCTTTATCTTTTCCGGCTCCCGGCCGGTTTCTCACATCTGTCTGTCACTGTATACGATCCGCCCACCGCAGATGGTACAGCGGACCTTCCCTTTCAGCTTCCACCCCCTGAAGGGCGTGTTGTCCGCTCTGGAATAAAATGTCTCCGGACAAAATTCTTCATCCGGGTCAAAGATCACCAGATCCGCCGGCGCTCCCTCTGCCATGCGGCCGCAGTCCAGGCCGTAGAGCCTGGCCGGATTCAGGCTCATCTTCTCTATCAGCTGGACCATGGTCAGATGCCCTCTCTGCACCAGCTCCGTGATCCCCAGGGCCAGAGAAGTCTCCAGACCGGTGATCCCGCTGGGCGCCTGGGTCAGAGGCCTGTTCTTCTCATCTCTGCTGTGGGGAGCATGGTCTGTGGCGATGATGGTGATGGTCCCGTCCCGAAGCCCTTCCAGAAGAGCCTGCCTGTCCTTTTCCGTCCTCAGGGGCGGATTCATCTTTGCCAGAGTCCCGTATTTCAGGACCGCATCCTCCGTCAGCGTAAAGTGATGAGGCGTTACCTCCGCCGTCACATCGGCCCCCTGCTTTCTGGCCTGTCTGATCTGTTCCACTCCGCCGGCTGTGCTGATGTGCTGGATATTTACCTTTGCCCCGGTGGCAAGAGCGATCTTTACGTCTCTGGCTATGAGAGTCTCCTCAGCCTCGGATGGAGAACCGTAGATCCCCAGGGTCTCCGACACACGGCCGTGATTGATGCCGTTCTCCTTAATCCGGCCCGGATCCTCCTCGTGAAGGCTGACGGGAACTCCCAGCAGGGCCGCCTGCTCCATAGCCGCAGACAGTATCCCCGCATCCATGAGGGGGATGCCGTCATCTGTAAAGCCTGCGGCACCTGCCTCCCTCAGAGCCTTCATATCCGTCAGTTGATGACCCTTAAGCCCCACGGTCACCGCGGCCGCAGACAGTACATGGATGCCCGTCTTTTTCCCTTCTTCTATGACATACCGGAGAGTCTCCGGATTGTCCACCGCCGGTTTCGTGTTGGCCATACACACTACGGTGGTATAGCCGCCGGCTGCCGCTGCCGCCGCGCCGGTCCCGATGTCTTCCTTGTGGGGGAACCCGGGATCCCGGAAGTGTACGTGGATGTCCACCAGCCCCGGCGCAACCACACAGCCAAAGGCCCGGATGACCTTCTCATAATCACCTGTGTCCGGAAATGTGCCCACGGCCCTGATCCTTCCGCCTTCTATGATCACATCCCCGATGCGCTCTTCTTGTTTCTCCGGATCTATAACCCGGCCGCCCTGAATCAAAATCATAAGTCCCGCCTCTCTTCCTGTCTATTTCTCCTGTTTCCTGAACAGTTTCTGGGGAAGCTGAAAGATAAATACAATGGCCAGCACAATGGCCACCGCCACTTTCAGAGCCATAAAGCCTGTCTCCGACGCCAGCTCCATCTCCCCCATGACGATATAGTAAGCCGTCCAGTAGACCCCGCCTCCCGGCACCAGGGGGATGATGCCGCTGATCAGAAAGATAGTCACCGGACACCGTTTCCTCACGGCGAAGAATCTGGACAGAATCACCACCGCAGCAGCCGCAAACAGCGTGGCTTCCGGCGCCGAGCAGGCGGGAAACAGAAGACAGTAGATCAGCCAGCCGGCGCCTCCGATAAAACCGCAGTACGGATAATAACCCTTTGGCACGCTGTACAATATGGAAAATCCGATGGTCCCGATCACCGCCGCCGTTACCTGTCCGATCATAGCCTTTTCCCATCCCCTTTAAAACATCATTCTCTGTTTTACAGTATAAACCAGACCGACTCCCATGGCAATACAAAAGAACACCAGAAGGGCATCGATCATCCGGACTGTGCCGGCTATGTAATCCTCGTCGGCAATATCCCGGATAGCATTGGTAAACGCCACTCCCGGCACCAGGGGAATGATGGAGCCGATGACCATCCGGTCCAGATTCTGCCCGATCCCCAGCCTGTGGAGGACCATACAGGCCGCCGTCGCCACGGCTCCTCCCGCGATACCCGACATCATCTTTTTCAGATGAGGCTCACTGACCCAGATGACAAATACATACAGCAAAAGTCCTGCCAGAAAGGCAGCCATACAGTCCTGAAGGGTTCCCCCATAGACATAGCAGAAAGCCCCGCTTCCCAGCCCTGATCCCAGGATTCTCATCTTCCTGGTCTTTCCCGGCATCCTGCGGATCTGTTCCAGCTTCTCTCTGACTTCCCCGACGGCATATCTACCCTCGGCGATCTCCCGGGACAGCTGGTTCACCGCCTCCACCCGGTCCAGATGAGAACCGCTGACTGGGATATTCTGCACCTTGGCAAAGACCTCTTCGCTGACCCCGCCTGAGGTGACGAAAATTCCGTTGCTTAAAACAAAGGCATTACTGGATTCCACCCCGTAATGCCTGCAAATGCGGTTGATCGTTTCTTCTACCCGAAATATCTCGGCGCCGTTTTCCAGCAGGATATGTCCTGCCTCCATGGCCGCCTCCATAACCTCCCGTTCCTTTTCTGACATTTTAAACCCCTCTGCCGGTTTAATCCTCCGGCTCCAGTTCATCAAAAATATCGGAGTCGTAAAACTCTCTTATGGTGACTCCAAGTCCTTCTGCAATCTTCTTTAT
>Ga0137306_100267_pt1 | contig 81298 bp, 62 predicted proteins | sample Inofroosms_March_FD_97187 | JGI IMG/M metagenome (GOLD analysis project Ga0137306, IMG submission 97187) | Mouse cecal microbial communities from Vienna, Austria - N-Acetylneuraminic and N-Acetylglucosamine D2O microcosms_March | ecosystem: Host-associated > Mammals > Digestive system > Large... | reverse complement strand
TTTAATAGCCCGAATGATAGTTTCTACCAATCGGAACTCTTTTTCATCCAAGGACTTCAAAAGAATATCAATCCTCTTTTTGCAGGCATCATCTGCGCTTACGCGGGGATAAAAGAATTGATCCACCGATAGGCCAAACATTGTTACCAACTGATAAAATACATTTAGGCTGGGATGTTGGCCGTCATTTTCATGGTACATAACAGTACGGGGATCACGATCAATAATAGAGGCCAGTTGTTCTTGTGTCATGCCCTCACGCTCTCGGGCTTTCTTTATCGCAAGTCCTATATCGTGAAAGTCAAACTTGCGCTCGTCCCGTTCATATTTCATGCTATCACCACCTAATGTAATTTTATATTTCGGGTGATAGTATTTGAACGATTTATATTTTCATTTTACCTCATATTTAATTTCTTGTTCGGAGTTGAGATTAGAGCCAAAATGAGGTAAAATATAAAAGTTGATTTTTGATGATATGCCATCAAAGGCTGAAAAACTTGATACCAAGTAATGTCATTTGTAATCAACCTTGATAGCTACGGACTCCTACGGTATAATGCTGGTAATGGCTACGACATTTAGAAATATTCAGCTTATTCTGTGTTCTAAGTCTATGTAAAGCGATTTTGACGGTGGTTGGTAAGTAAACTTGATAGTATTTTGGATGAAAATGCGTTATAAAGTAAATACAGAGAAAGGGAATGGATGCGATGTATATAAGTAAACGACTAAAGGAATTGAGGGCCGCAAATGGTTTTAGCCAAGAAAGATTGGCGGAGCTCCTCAATGTTTCAAGGCAAACAGTTTCAAGCTGGGAAAATGAAAGGAGTTATCCCGATGTTCATAATTTAATTATGCTCTGCGATATTTATTCCGTTTCTTTGGATGACTTGATGAAAGGAGATATAGAAATAATGAAAAAGGAAGTATCTAATGAGAACTGGCGTAACTCACCCCAAGATGCAATACAACTTATTCAAAGCGGCTTTGTTATGATTATAGGACTGCTTGTTGCGGTAATTGGTCTTATTGTTTCGTCAAACGACAGTAGCCCACTATGGGGATATGGATTGATGATTTTGGGAGCAATCCTTGCTTGCTTTTTTGCCTTTTATGCTGATTATCTTAAACGGAAAAACAAAATACAGACATATAGAGAATTGAGTGATTTTTACGATTATTCCATAAGTCTGCTAAACAAAAAAGATTATTAAACAGTTAAAAGCAGACAGGCCCCAATTACTGATTAGGCATAATACAGAACACGTTGCAAGATTGAGAAATAAAGCAAAAGAAAGCGGACGAAGCTATCAGTTTTGCCTGCAACTCTTCTGCCAAGAAGAATTCTTGCATCGATTGGAAAAATCACAATATGCGGAAAATCTGGAGCAATCCCAAACTGCCCAAGACAAAAATAATGCGAAAGCCGGCGCAGCTTGACGCTACGCCGACCCACGCTTAAAATGTTTTCTTACGTCACTGCCCGTTTGCACGGGCGGCTTTTTTTTGCAGAACCGCTGCCTTGGGAACACCTGCGCTTCGCATTCGCCTGCAGAGTTTTCTGCGGGCATTTATCATTTATTTTATAATGTAGGTATCCCAACACATGGAGGTGTCATAATCGAAATGGGAATTCGGAGTTATGGGTATGTCAGGGTATCGACGAAGGAGCAAAATGAGGACCGCCAGATGATTGCGCTGCGGGAGATGGGCGTTTTGCCGCACAACATCTTTATAGACAAGCAGTCCGGCAAGGATTTTAACCGTCCGCAATACAAAAAGCTGGTGCGTAAGCTGAAAAAGGACGACCTGCTGTATATTAAGAGCATCGACCGGCTGGGCCGCAGCTACGAGGAGATCCTGCGGCAATGGCGCTACCTGACGAAAGAGAGGGGGATCGACATTGCTGTGCTGGATATGCCCCTGCTCGATACCCGGCGCGGCAAGGATCTGATGGGAACCTTTCTCAGTGACATCGTGCTGCAGGTGCTTTCCTTCGTAGCGGAGAATGAGCGCGCCAGCATCCGGCAGCGCCAGGCGGAGGGCATTGCGGCGGCCAAAGCGAGGGGAACGCCCTGTGGGCGGCCGCCCCGTCCCCTGCCTGAAAACTACCCCAATGCCTACAGGCGGTGGAAGGAAGGGGAAATTACCGGAACAGCGGCCGCAAGGGAATGCGGGATGCCGCTGGCCACCTTTCTTTACCGGGCGGAAACCTACAAAAAAGCCGCCCTTCTGTAAGATGATGAAAAAGCACGGAGTTACAAAAAGGTGTACCTTTTTGTAAATCTCGGCAGGCTCAAAAAAATCGCGGAAGTTTTGTTAAGTTTCCGCAATATCGCCCGAATGTGTTTATTGAAAGGTCACAGAAGTGGTCACTTTCACCACAGCCCGGAAAAATGCACGGAGTTACAAAAAGGTACACCTTTTTGTAAAAATGGCCGCACATAAATCAAAAACGGCTCGGCACACAGGAAGTAATACGTGCGAAAACGAACCGTTCTGGTATGCGAAAGGAGTTGCAGAAGATGCTTGTGCTTGGCAGAAACATCGGCGAGACCATCGTGATCGACGATAATATCTACATTACCATTTTTGAGACAAGTACCACGGGAAATAAGTTCAAGATCGCTATCGATGCGCCGAAAGAGATGAAGATCTCACGCGCGGAGTTATACGAAAACGACCCGGAGCGCTGGCCGAAAATTCAGGCCATGAAAGAGGAATCGGAGCGGCGCAGCAAAAAGGCGATGAAAGCGGACGCCGCGCGCCGGGCCAACGCGGAGCAGGCGAACCGGATTATCCGCGAAGCGCGGGCTATACAGGCCGCACAGGCGCAGAGGGCAGAGCCGTAAGCGCCGCAAGCACAGGTTTCAATCTTTGCCAAATGCCGCTTAGCGCACGGCGCGGTGCACAGCGCACGGCGCGAAGCGGCATGCGGCAGAGATTGAGATAAAGTACGTGCCCCTGCCTTCGCGGGGGCAAAACACACAAATCAAAAGAAGCGGGCTTTGCTGATAAGCAGGAGAAGGACGACCTGCTTGGCACCGAACCGCAAAGGAGGATTTTACTATGGGCATGGTAGTACGTACAAATACGATGGCGCTGAACGCGTATCGTCAGCTGGGCATGAACAACAGCGCGGTTTCCAAGAGCCTTGAAAAACTGGCTTCCGGCTACCGCATCAACCGCGCGGGCGACGACGCCGCGGGTCTGGCCATCAGCGAGAAGATGAAGGCGCAGATCACCGGCCTTGAGACCGCTTCCGCCAACGCGCAGGACGGCATCAGCCTGATCCAGACGGCTGAGGGCAACCTCGGCGAAGTGCACGATATGCTCAACCGCATGGTCGAGCTGGCCACCAAATCGGCCAACGGCACCTACACCCAGACCGAGCGCAATGCGCTGCAGGACGAGGTGGACGCGCTGCTCGAGGAAATTGACCGCATCAGCCAGAGCGCCAACTTCAACGGCACCAACCTGCTGGACGGCACAATGGGCCTGAACAAGGAAGCGTTTGCGATTGGCGCATCCGTTTCCGGCGCGGATCCCGCTGCAGTTTCGCTGACGGGCTTTGCCACCAAGGTTACCGCTGGCGATGCCACCTATCACGAGGGCAGCGCTTCCGTAAGCTTTTCTGCCGCTTCCTTTGAAGTGGATCTGGGTCAGCTGGAGTTTACGTCGGCCGTTACAAACGGTACATTGGATGTCGGGCTTGCCGGCGTAACGCTTAGCCTTGCGGCTACCGAAATCACCGGTGCGATGAGTGCCAGCGCGCTGGCAAGCGCTTTGGCCGCAAAGACGACGCAGGTCACCATCGGGGCACAGACGTTCGATGTTACGGCAAGCGGCAACAAGCTGAGCTTTACAATGGACACGGCTGTTACCACGCTGACCACAGCCCAAGCAGCCGCAGTTAATAGCGCAATTGGTAGCGGTGTCACGGTTACGGCCGCCGCAGGAGGCTCCGGCGAAGTAAAGGGCAACGGCGCCGGTGAGATCCCGCACAATACCATCAACGTGCAACAGGCGGTTGCCGATGTGGCGGGCACCCGCGCCGGTATCGACTTTGATCTTTCCGCCGACAGTATTGTTAAGGACGGTTACAAGCTGACCATCGACGACAAGACCTTCGTCTTCAAGACGGATGCCAACAGCTCTGTCGAGGCGGGCGATGGCGAAACGCTGATCGATGTCAGCGCGTATGCCACAGACAGCGAGAAGGTGCATGCCGCGGTTGACCTGCTGTCGAATGAGAGCACAACCAACTTCAAGATCGAAAGCAAAAACGGCACCACGATCCATATCGACCAGAAGGCCGACAGCACCAACGTGTACGACAGCGAGGATAAGCTGCACAAGGTCTTCTCCGCCACTGACGCCGGCGCGGCCGAGGGCATCGAGCTGACCGTTACCGCCGACAAGATCAACAGCGGCGACGCCATCCGCGTGGGCGATAAGACCTATAAGTTCGGCACCGGCACCGATTCGAATACCGTGAAGTATCTGGATAAGGATGACGCTGTGAACGCGCTGAAGACCGCGCTGGAGAATGACGGCTACAACGTCGATTTGTCCGGCAGCAAGCTGACCATCCACGGCACCGTGGGCGCGGACGCGCCGGCCATTACCGGCGGCGGCCTGACCCTGCAGATCGGCGATACGGCGGACGACTTCAATAAGATGACCGTCGCCGTTGACAACATGAGCACCAAGGGTCTTGGCCTCGACGGCCTCAAGATCACCAGCGAGACCCTTTCCAGCGACGCCATCGCCAAGGTTAAGACGGCGATCAACAGCGTGTCCACTACCCGTGCCGGCATGGGCGCTCTGCAGAACCGCCTCGAGCACACCATCAACAACCTGGATGTTGCCGCCGAGAACCTCTCGGCCGCCAACAGCCGCATCCGCGACACCGACATGGCCAAGGAAATGATGAACTACACGAAGATGAACGTCCTCGTGCAGTCCGCGCAAGCCATGCTGGCGCAGGCCAACCAGCAGCCGCAGAGCGTGCTGCAGCTGCTGCAATAATCTCTTTTTTCGCACAGCGCGAAAAAAACAGGCGACTTACGAGGGGGCCGCGGGCATTGCCCGCGGCCCTTTTTCCTATAAACAAACAATAAGGGAGCAATACGATGAAAACTGCGCCGCTTTTGTCCATTGGGATGATCTTTAAGAACGAGGAGCGCTGCTTAGAGCGGTGCTTAAAGTCTTTGCAGCCCTTGCGGGACGCGGTTCCCTGTGAACTGGTGATGGCGGATACCGGCGCGGAGGACGGGAGCCGCACGATCGCCGAACAGTATGCGGATGAAGTGTTCGATTTTGCGTGGGTGGACGATTTCGCCGCCGCGCGCAACGCGGTGATGGACCGTTGCCGTGGCAAATGGTACTTGACCATCGACTGTGATGAGTGGCTGGATGCGGATTTTTCCGAGCTGTTAGCGTTTTTGAAAAGCAAGAACCGGGCTGATTTTGCCTTCGTCATCCAACGGAACTATTTTTCTGCCGAACTGGAGCAGAGCGAGGCTTTTAACGATTTCCGCGCGCTGCGTCTGGTGCGCATGGCCGCCGGCGAGCGTTATCACGGCGCAATCCATGAATCGTGGGGTTTTCGTGAGCCCGCCGCAAGGCTGACCCGCACCATCCTGCATCACGACGGGTACCTGTTTATCACTCCGGAGGCTTCCAAAAAGAAAACAGAGCGCAACATGAAGCTGCTGCGGAAGCGCCTGAAAGAGGAGCCGGATAGCCTGCGTACCTTGAACCAATGCATCGAAAGCGGCGGCAGAGACGCTGATCTCACCTATTATGTCCGGCATGCCGTTGAAGTTGTGCAAACCGGGCGTGACCATTGGCAGCGATACGGCGGCCTGATTATGCGCCACGCGGTAGAGCATGCGCGCACCAGAGAGATGCCGGAGTTAAACGAATGGATCGACTATGCCAAAACCCAATTTCCCGGCTCGATCTACACCCTTGTTGATATAAACTACAACGCATTCTTGACCGTCTATGACGATAAAGAATGGGAAAAGGCCATCCAATACGGCGAGGCCTACCGCGAGGGCCTGCGAACCCTGTACGCCCAAAATCATTCCAAAGAAATTGAAGCCGATCTGACCGCCAGCACCATCCACTCCGGCAACGCGGTTGCGGAACGCACGCTGCTGATTGCCCTTGCCAACGCCTACATGCAAGCGGGGCAGGGCGAAAAGGCGCTGACGCTGCTGGCCAGTTTGGAGGGGGAAACGCTAAGCCCCGATCAGGTGCGCAACGCCGTAATCGCGCTGTGCAAGCTGCACGCCGAAACCACGCTGGACGCCACGCCCGCGCTGCGGCGTTTTTACGAGCAGATTGGCCAAAAAACGCCGGATGAGCAAAAACAGAAAGCGCGCCTTGCCGTGTTTGACGTAATTGCCACGGTGCCGTTCGGCGAAAGCTACCGCGAAGAAGAAAAAGAACACGAAGGCTACCGGCAGCCCGCCTACACCGTCTTTGCCGCGCTGGCCGATGTGTGTGAGGCCGGCCGCGGCGCCGCCATAATGATGACCTCAGACCCGTTTGAAATCTGCGAACGGCTCATGCAGGTAGAGGATTGGCAGGCGCTGCCCATCGAGGCGCTGGAGCATGCGCTGGCGGCGGGCGTACCGTTTCCGCTGGCAGAAAAGCCGCTCAATCAGGAGATCATGAGCGGCCTTGCCGCCCGGCTAACCCACGATGAAAATTTTGCATGGCGGGCAGCGCTGGCCCTAAACAATGAACAGGAATATCCCGGCCCGCAAAGCCTGCTTTGGACGCAAACGCTGGTGCTGGCCGCGCTGCGGTCCTTCGATTGGACTCTGGGCCAAAACAAAAAGGCCGCCAGCGCTTTTTTCTGCCCTGAAAAAAGCAAGGATGAAAAGCCAAGCAAACGCCCCGTCTGCACCCCGGAGATCGGCCTTGCCTTTATCCGCCGGTTTGCCGGCTTAGAGGCCGCGGCCCTGCCGCTGCTGTTTGCGCCGGACTTGCTCAGGGAGGAAAACGCCGCCCTGCTGCCTCCCATGCACCGCTGGGGGCTGTACTGCGTGTGGGCGCTCAATGCGCTGGACGCGGGCAGGCCGCAGGAGTATCTTACGATCCTGCGCAGGGGCCTTGCCGCCTGCCCCGGAGAAAAGGAGATGGTGCAGTTTTTGCTCGACCGCTTTATGGAGGACGTCCGCCCGAAAGCGTCCCCCGAGCTGCTGGCGCTGGCGGAAAGGATACGCGCGATCCTGGCCGCGTATAATCCGGACGACCCCGCGGTAAAGGCCATCCGCGAGAGCGACGCCTACAAGCAGGTAGCCTGGATCATTGAGGAAACGCCCGGCCTGCCGGTGCAGTAGCCGGCCATACGGCGGGATGAATGGAGGAAAAACATATGCAGTCGGAACAGATTGCCGGTATCCTCGCGCTGCTGGAAACCATCGGGAAAGGCATGGAATATCTGCAAAGCCACGAAGATGCCAAGACGGCGCGCGCCGTCTTGGCAGGGCGGCGTTCCGCCGCCCTGCAGATTGAACAAGCGCTGGGGGATACGCTTACCAAGCGCATTTCTGCCGACGCGCTCTGCGATGCCGAATGGCTTAGCGCGATGTACCGCATTGTGGAACAGCTGGCCGACCCGTTCGAGCCGGCGAACGCGTTCGACCGCGAATTCTTAGGCTTTATCCAGCACATCTGGAATACCAGCGAAGACGAGCTTTTACAGCAGATGAAGCGAACTCTGAACGAATGGAAAAAGACCCCGGACAGGAAGGGCGCATACCAAGGCTTTGTGGATTATTTCGCCAGATTCCCGCTTTGGGGTACGCTGCACCCGGAGCGGGGAGACTTCGATACCCTCCGGCGCCGCGCGGCGGTGCTCAAGCGCCACAGCTACGACTTTTTGTGGCTCTACCGCCGGCTGGAAGATTATCTCTCCAAGCGTACTCTCACTGCGATTTTATCGAACTGGGCCGTGCTGGATCTCGCGTACCCGCAAACCGTCAAGTCGATTTTCCCGGATTATTGGGAGCCGGATATTTTCCCGGATAACCGGGGGGATGTACTGGTGGATGTGGGCGCATACGTGGGTGATTCGATCGCGCAGTACACGCGGGTGTATGGCGCCGGCTACAAGCGCATCTATGCCTACGAGGTTTCGCCGGATGTTTGCGAAACCATGCGGGCAAATGTGCAAAGGCTGGGCCTGCATGATGTTGTTATCCGCAACAAGGGCGCGGGCGCGCAGCGCGGCGAGATGTTTTTGAATCGCTCGGCCAGCGACGCCTCGGCCAATCAGCTTTCGGCAGACGCAGGCGCCGGGCAGCGCATCGAGGTGGTGCCGCTGGACGAGGATCTGCCCGAGCCGGTCACCTTTTTAAAGATGGATATCGAGGGCGCGGAGTGGGATACCCTGTTGGGCTGCGAAAAAATCGTCTCGCAGCAAAGCCCCAGGCTGGCCATCTGCGTCTACCATGGGTACGACGACCTCTGGCGCATTCCGGCTTTAATCGAGAGCATGAACCCAAACTATGAAATGTACCTGCGGCACTACGGCGGCAACCTGATCCCCACCGAGTTTGTGCTGCTGTGCCGGCCGCGGAAGAGATGACTGCCCACAAATAAGAAAGAAGGTGTTGCTCGATGGCGGACCGGAAGAAACTCGACGTTCCAACCCGGATGTGGAGCCTGTTTGAAACTGTGCGCGAGGGTGCGGAATACTTTGCCGCGCACCCGGAAAACCGGCAGATACGGGCGGATGTTACGGCTGGCCTGCAGGCGCTGTATGCGCATTTGGAGGGAGACGGCCGTATAGGAGAGAGTGGCTCGTCACAGCGCGAGGATGATGCGGCCGCCATGTTTCGCCTGCTTGTCGAACAGCTGAACAGTGGCCATGCATGGGATGAGGGGTGCGCAGGTCAGCTTGCAAAGGGTGGTGCCTCTCTGGCCGAGGCACTGTCTCTCCGGATTTCCGAAACCATCCGCACAGACGATTATCTTTCCAGAGAACAGGCCGAACCTCTGTTTGGCTTTTGCGCCGCCGCGCCACGTACCTGCAAGGCAATTTACCAGCTGATTTTTGAACTGTGCGGAAAAGCGGCCGTCTCGATGCCGCAGGAGTCGTTCGATTGGACAATCCGGGCTTTGGAAGAACAGCCGGGACTGTTGGGCGGGAAAAATTCACCCCATCCAAACTATGCTTATCAGCCTGCGCCGCAGCGCGTGTTTGAGCGCTGCCCCATCTGCGGCGGCGCGGGCATACCCTATTACCGGGCGCTGGCTTATCGTATGAATCATTTTGAATACCCGCACCTTCCCGCCAAGCTCTGGATGCAGTGCGGCGGCTGCGGCAACCTGTACACGTGGAAATACCCCGAAGAACTGCTGACACAGGCCGACCACCCGGCGCTGGTGCAGCCCGACGCATCCCGTGCGCTCACCGCGACCCGGCCTGCGAATGCGAGCATGCTGTCCATCTGGTCTGCGATCCTCAACAAGCTGCGCGGGTATACGCCCGGCAAAGACCTGCTGGAGGTGGGCATCGGTGAAGGCTGCCTGCTGGCGGTGGCGCTGGAGATGGGCTACAAGCCGGACGCGGTGGAGATCGTGCGCCAATCAGCGCAGGAAGTGGCGGACATCCTGCAGATTCCCATCTGGAACGGCGATTTCCTGGATTATCACCCCGAAAAGAGGTATTCCGTCATCGTCATGGGGGATGTGATCGAGCACGTCACCGACCCAGAGCGGGCGCTGCGCAACGCGCACAGCCTGCTGGCCGACGATGGCGTACTCTGGCTTTCTACCCCAAATTTTGCGGGCGGCTTTACCCGGATGCTGAAATTCCGCGACGCGATGTGGAAGGAGCCGTACCATATCAGCTATTTCAACTTTGACGGCCTGCGCATATTGGCTGAAAAATGTGGCTTTACCGTGCGGGAGTATCAGGCGAGCATTCGGTATAACGGATCGATGGAGTTGATTCTAACCAAAGTCTAACGGCGTTTTGCCATTTTGTCTGACCGGCAGTTTTCGTACACGCCCTCCAGCCATTCCCGATTTGAGCACCGCACCGTTTTTTCTTACCGCCTTTTGCGGCGGTCGGAGCCGTAGCCGCCGATGCCTACGGTACAGCGCAAGGTCTCTCCCTTCATAAAAGGCCGAAAAGGTTCTCTCCGTTTCTCCGGCACAGCTGCGGCCGGAGAGGGCTATTGCGCAGCGAGTGCTTTTTCGGCTGCGCGAATATCATTTTACCACATCGGTCTGCGGGCGGCAAGGCTGTCCCGCAGCCGGTCGCAGCAGCAAAGATGAATATAGTATTGCGAACTGTGAGCACCCCGGAATCCGCCGCAAAACAGCAGACCGGCGCCCCCGTTTGGCTTGATGAAGCTGCCGCGGGGAGCGCCGGTTTTTTGTGTGTTTTTGAAAAAGCCGCTTTGCGGCGGATCCGAGCGCTTATCCCTTCACGGCGCCCGCCGTAAGGCCGGTGATAAACTGCCGGTTTGCCAGCAGGTACACAATCAGGATCGGGATCAGCGCAATGGACGCGCCCGCCGTCATAATGTGCCATTCGGCCGCCGCGTTTGCCGAATAGCGCAGGTTTGCCACCGCCACGCTCAGCGTTTTCAGGCCGGGGTTCGACATGGTGAACACCTGCGCCGTTACAAACTCATTCCACGCGGCCCGGAACGCGAACAGCGCGATGACGCCGAGGATGGGCTTGATGGCCGGAACAATGATCTGCCAGAACACGCGGAACGTACCCGCGCCGTCGATGATCGCGGCCTCGTCCAGCTCCTTGGGCACGCTGCGCACAAAGCCGGATACCATAAAGATATTGGCCGCCTGGCCGCCCGTCAGCAGCAGCGCAAGGCCCACCATATTGCTCGTAAGGCCCAGCGCGTGCAGCAGGCTGTACAGCGGGTACAGCGCCACCGAGCCGACAGAGATGAACATGCTGCACAGATATGCCGCGGTGAGCAGCTTTTTTCCGGGAAAATCGCGCCGCGCGATCACATAGGCCGCCATCGAGGCGGTGAACAGGGTAAACGCCACCGTCAGCAAAGCCAGCACGACGCTGTTGACGGTATATTTTCCAAAATCCAGCTGACGGAACGCGTAGACGTAGTTTTCAAACTGCCACTCCTGCGGAAAAATGCCGCCGCCGAGCGTGAGCTCCGCGTTTGTTTTGAACGAGCCGAGCAGGGTATAGATTACGGGATACAGCGTAAAAACGCACATGAGCCCAACGAAGATCCACTTCAGGATGCGGCCGACCAGCGCGATTACCGCGTCCCGGCGCTCGCCGGGGCGCATGTCGCTCCAGCGCAGCCGATGAGTTTTTTTCATATGGCGTCCCTCCTTATTCGCCTGTCACCTTGTCCAGCCGGCTGCCGATGATCAGATACAAACCGGTGACAAGGCCGATGATGCACGCGGCCACAAGGCTTACCGCGGCGCCGTAGCCAAACTCCTGCGTAACGGTGGAGCCGGCAGAGATGGGGAAGAACAGCTGGTAGATATACAGGAACATCACGTTCGTTCTGCCCATCGGGCCGCCCTCTGTCAGCACCATGATGCTCTGCATATCCATAAAGGAGATTACAAGCGCCAGCATCAGGATCATCTTCAGCACCGGGGCCAGCAGTGGAAGCGTGATGCGAAACAGCGTCTGCGCGCCGTTTGCGCCGTCCAGCTTCGCGCTTTCGTACACGTCGGTGGAGATCCCCGTGAGGCCGGCGATAAAATAAACCATATAGTTGCCCACGCCGCCCCAGACGGCTAAAATAATCACCGTCAGCATCGCGTGCTGCACGCCCAGCCAGTTCACGTTTTCGTCAATGACGCCCAGCCACATCAGAAAGCGGTTCACCTCGCCGTTATACGTATTGAACAGCAGGTAGAAGATCAGCGCCATCACCGCGCTCGACATAATGGTGGGCGTGAAAATAATCGATTGGCTCACCGCGTTGATGTGCGTATTTTTGCTGAGAAGAAACGCCAGCATAAACGCGATGGGCAGCGTCAGCACCAGCTTGCCGCCCACATACACCATTGTGTTTTTTACGGCGTCCCAGAATACGGGGTCGCGTGTGAAGACGCGCACAAAATTATCCAGGCCCACAAATTTTGCCTCGCCGTAGCCGCGGTAATCGTACAGCATGTAGCGCAGCGCCCACAAAATGGGGTATACCGTAAACACGGCAAACATAACAAGATTTGGCAGCAGCATCAGATAAGAGGTGCGTTCGCGCACAACATGCTGCCAGAGATGCCTTTTTCCCTTGGCGGACATATGCTCACTCCCTTTTGATTTGATCTTGCGATCCGATGACGGCCAAGGGCGGAAAAACGGCAGCTTCCGGCCCGGCCTTTTTGCCCCGTTTTCGGGATCTTGTAATTATTATAGCGCCATGCCGCGCCCGGCATGGAGAAAAAAACGCAAAAGCAATGTCGAAAATTCAATGATTTTTTCGCGCGTTCCCCGCGGCTTGCGGCAAAGCCCCCGTTTGCGGCTTGCGGCAAAGCCCCCGTTTGCGGCTATGGCAAAATTTCTTCCTGCGGCGGCACAGCTTCTCCCTGCGCAAGAGAGAGTTGGTACTCGCTGGGCGTCATATGGTAAAACTTTTTAAAGCAGACAGAAAAATACCGCGAATCGGCATAGCCCGTCTGCTCGGCTACATCGTAGATGCGCGCGTCCGGATTGCCCAGCAGCAGCCTTGCGTGCCGCATGCGCCGGGCCGTGAGATATTCGGTGAAGGTCTGCCCCGTTTCCTGCTTGAACAGCTGCCGCAGATAATTGGGGCTGATGAACAGCGTGCCCGCCACATCGTTCAGCGAAAAACCGATATCCGAAAGGTGCGCCTCGATCACCTCGTTCACGCGCTCGGTGAGGGTGCGGCGCGCCGGGCTATCCTCCGCGCGCCGCAGCCACCACAGCGAGACAAAATTTTCAAAGCAGGTCCGCAGCTCGTCCAAACTGGCCGAGTTCATGATCTCCGTTTGAAAATTGGTAAATTCATAATAGCTCATGGAGTATTCCGGCTGCGGCTTTTCCAGAATGGCGTAGCACAGGCGCAGCACGCACATGCGCAAAAACACCGCGTCGCAGATCTCCTGCTGGGCAAACCACTGGAACAACGCCGCGCAGTTTTGGGCGAACGCCGTTCGGTTTTCGCACCAGACGGCGGCGGGAATGTCCCGCGCCAGCTGGACGGGCAGCTCCGGGCAGGGCAGCAGCTTGCTGGCCAGCACGTCCTCGTAGGAGGTTACGGGCGGCGCCTGCTCCGGAAAGGCGTAGTTCAGCGCCTGCAGGCACTGCTGATACGAGACGCTCAATTTTTCCGGGCTGTGTGCTACACATCCCACAAAAAAGCGGCAGCTGATGCCCTCTGTGCGCCTGCAGAATACGGCAATGGACGTGAGCGTATGGCTGAGCATGAGGAACATGCCGGGTTCCTGCCTTCGCGGCACACATACAACAATGGCCTGGCGCAGCGGCGCGCCAACGCGCAGCAGCACGGTTTGCGCCGCGCCGTACAGGCGCTGCTCCAGCAGACGCTCCAAAAGGCCGCTCCGGTCGTCCAAACCTTCGCAGAGCACACAGCAGCAGCTGCTTTCTTCCCGGATGAGGGCGCCGCATGCCGCGCTGACGGCCGGAAGCTCCCCGCCCAGAAGCGCGGCGGAAAAAAAGCCCTGCAGTTCCAGCGCGCTGCTGCGCTGTACGCCGGCGCGCAGCGTTTCTGCCTGCGTCCAGCGCAGCGCCTGCGCGTCCAATTCCGCCGCAAAGCGGTCCAGCGCGGCGATCAGCTTGGCGGTATCGAGCGGCTTGAGCAGATAATCGCCCACGCCGATGCGCAGCGCCTGAACGGCGTATTCAAACTGATCGTAGCCGCTCAGCACCAGCAGCTTTGCCTCGGGCAGAATACTGGAAAGGCTTTCCAGAAAATCCAATCCGTTCATGTGCGGCATGGCAATATCCGTCAGCACCGCGTCGGGCAGCGTCTCGCGCGCCAGCGCCAGCGCCTCCCGCCCGTCGCGCGCCAGCGCCGCGATCTCCCAGCCGGGGCAGCTGCGCCGCACAAAATCGGCCACACCCTCGCGGATACTCTCCTCGTCATCCGCGATCAACAGGCGATACATATTGCTCCACCTCGCTTTGTGTAATGCAGGGCAGCCGCAGTATGGCCCTGGTGCCCTGCCCGTACACGCTCTCCAGCGTTACGCCATACTGCACGCCAAAATACAGCCGGATGCGCTCGTTGACATTGAAGATACCATATCCCTCCCGGTTGACGGAAAGCCCGCGCGCAAGATCGGCCTGCAGCATCTTCAGCCGGCCGGGCGCAATGCCGGAGCCGTTGTCCGCAACGCACAGCTCCACGCTGTGCTCCGTGCGGCGCCCGGTAATACGGATCACGCTCGGGCGCTCGCCTTCCTTCACGCCGTGGTAGATGGCGTTTTCCACCAGCGGCTGCAGGATCAGCTTTACGGTATACAGCTCCAGCAGCTGCGGCTCGATCTCGATCGTGTAGCTTAGCCGATCGCCGTAGCGAAGCTTTTGGATCTGCAGATAGCTTTCGACATGCAGCGTTTCCTGTTCGAGCGAGATCAGCTCCCGGCCGCGGCTGAGCCCAATGCGGAACAGCGTTGCCAGCGCCGTTGTCATGCGGCTGATGTCCTCCGCTCCGGCGCGCTCTGCCTTCCAGCGGATGGAATCCAGCGTGTTATACAGGAAATGCGGATTGATCTGCGCCTGAAGCGCCTGCAGTTCGGCGTGGCGCTTTAGCTGCTGTTCCAGGAGCAGGCGCTTTTTTCCCTCCTGCAGCTGGCTGATATAAAGCTCCTGCTCTTTGATGAGCCCGTGAATGCGCTCCAGCATGCTGTTAAAGCTGCGCGCCAGATCTCCCACCTCGTTGCGGTACGGGTAATCAAAGCCCTGCATCCCGCCGCGCGTTTCGAGGCCGCTCATGTGCCGCGCAAGGAGAGAAAGCGGCTGTGTAATGCTGTGCACGATGCGTGTGAGCGCAAGCAAAAGCACCAGCACCGCGCAGAGGCTTGCCGCAAGGAACACAAGCTGAAACGAGCGCAGCTGCCGGGCAAGCTGTGTTTTGGACTGCAGATAAACCAGCTGCCACGGCGCGTTTGTCAGCGCGCAGTGCGCCGTGAGGTATTGCTCGCCCCCGTAGTCCCATTCGGTAAAGTCCGCGTCCAGCGCGGCGCGCAGCGCCGTCTCGCTCTGCGCCAGCGCCAGTGCCGCCCTGCGCCAGGTTTGCATCACCGGGCGCCCGGCGGCGTCCACCAGCAGGATATCGGAGCCGTCGTCCGGCAAAATGTCCTGCAGATACTGCGTCAGGCGCTGCTGGTCGATGTTGGCCAGCAGCACGCAGTCTCCCTCGTATCCGGGTACGGAAAAACGGTAGGCTACCGGCACAACGGCACGGTGTGTGATAAAAATCTCGTCGCGCTGGGCCTCGCCCCAGAGAACGATCTCTTCGCTTTGCAGCGCCGCACGCCCCGGCGCGGACGTCTCGAACCGATAGCCCTGCTCGGCGGAAATGCCCATGTCGGTAAAGCTGCCCTCCGGTGTGTACAGATACATCGAGCTGATGAGCGGTTCCGTTGCCTTGTGCAGCGAGAGGGGCGCAGAGAGCAGCGTCATGGCCACGCCGCGCGCCGACGGCCTGCCGCTGAGCAGATACTCCGTCAGCACCCCGTCGAACGCGGAATCCAGCCGGATATAGAACAGCCGCTCCACAATATTGCGCAGCTTTGCCTCCATATACGTCTGCGCCTGTGTCAGCGTTACGTTTGCCTGGGCGCGCGATTGCCGGCTTGCATATTCGGCCACATACGTGTACAGCAGCCCCTGGCAGACGCACAGCACCGCGAGCAGCACGGCGGACGAAAGCACGGCAAGCTTTGCCCGCAGGCTGAAGTTGTGATAAGCCGTCCGAAGGCGTTTCATTGGATCCCTCCCCATGCAGATACAGCGCTTTCTGCGTGGCCGGCGCGCCGGCAGGCGGTTCGGGCGCAGGGCGCGCAAGGGTTTGACGTCGGATATATTTTGCCCGCACGGCAAAGGCCACTGCGCGGGCAAAGCGGAAAAGAGCGCCCGTGCGGTAAGGAATCGCGCGGGCGCTCTTTCTGGCAGTTTCAATTATTTCGAGGTATCCTGCTCGATCGGATCAAAATTCGGATAAACAATGCGTTCCACACCGCTTTCTACCAGCTTGTCGTAGGCCGCATTATAGCGGGTGTTCAGATCTTCGATCGCGCTGTCGATATCCGTGATGCCAAAGATGCATTCCACCACGACGGTGTAATAATCCTTGCCCTCCACCACAACGCCCGCGGGCAGCGGCGGCCAGTTCTGGTCGTCGGAGCTGATCGCCAGATTCGGCATCTGGGAGATGGTCTCCGGCGCCTCGGCGCTTTCCACCGCGCTGGGGATCATCACCGTGCCAAGGCCGGCGGTGTGATACGGGCCCATCACCTCGTCGCTGTGCAGGAATTTCATTACTTCCCACGCTTCATCCGGGTGCTTTGTTGCGGCGTTGATGCCGATGTTCGAGCCGCCGAACCACAGCTGCTGTTTGCCCTCTACCTTGCCGCTCACGGTGGGCAGCTGCGCGCAGTCCCACTTTTCTTCCGTGGGGAACTGGTTGGCATAAACGCCCGGCTCGGCGTGGCTGATGGAGATATACATGCCGATCTTGCCGGCCGCAAACTGCGTGCGCATGGGGTCGATATCCAGCGATTCGCTGCCGGGGAACGCAACGCCGGTGGCATACATTTCGCGGAACGCCTCTAATACAGGCTTGTAGCTGGAAAAATCGTAAGTGCCGGTTTTGTAATCAAAGCCGCCGCGGGTGCCGCCGCTGCGCATCACGATCATATCGATGGAGCGCGATACCGAGCTGGCTGCCGATTTGTAGTTGCCGGAGATGCCGTAGATGCCCTCGCCGCTCAGCTGTTCGGTGATCAGCTTCGCGTCGGCCACAAGCTCGTCCAGCGTTGCGGGAGGCGCCTTGATGCCCACACGGCTGAAGATATCCTGATTGTAGAACAAACGCGCGGCCGAAGCGGTATAGGGCAGCGAATAGATGCCGTCGCCGATGGCATTGATGCCCTCTACAAATGCTCCCTCGCCAAAGCGAGCGCGGTATGCGTCGTCCATAAACGGCGCAAGATCCAGCAGCTGGCCCTTTTCGTTCACGACGATCTCCAGGGGGTCGGAGCCCGACAGCTGGAACACATCCGGCGCAGTGCCGGTGCTGAACGCAAGATCCAGCATCTGGCTGTAGTTATCGGCGTAAACCTGATAATCGATATAAATGTTTTTGTCGTTTGTCTGGTTGAACTCCTCGATCAGCGGCGTCATATAGGCCTGATCATGGCGGTTCGTCGTCCAGTATGCGATGGTGATCTTTCCGTCTGCGGCGGCGGGGGCCGGGCCGGAACCGGACGGAACGCTGCCGGCGGGGGCCGAGCCGGAACCGGCCGGCGTGCTGCCCGCGCTGGGGCTGCCGCCGCAGGCGGCGAGTGCAAGCGTCAATACAACGGCCAGCGCCGCTGCAAGGATGCGTGTTGCCTTTTTCATGTCGTCTCCTCCTTATGATTGGGGCTGACGCGGCACAGAGGGCCGCGCTTCAACGTCTTTATGGTATCGCTTTGCCCGCCCTTTGAACAGAGAAAATCTTCCGAAGGCAGGTGGAATTTTTTCAGTTTTTGCCGGCGGCAGGCGTTTTGTTCCGTTACGCCAAGCGCGCGGGGTCGTACCAGATGAGCACGCGGTGATTGTAGCGGTATCCGGTGCCGCCGTGCAGCGCGTTCTGCCCTTTTTCGCCCTTGGTCTCTCCGGACAGAAGCTTATCCGTGGCGTCGATGTAATCCGCGATCGCGGTTTTGTCCATTTTGTCCAGCGCGTCGTGCCCCAGGCATATGGCGTCGTATTCCGATTCCCGCGCCCACAGGCGGCGCATGCTCTCGTTGTATTCCTTCACCGTGCTGCTGGAATCGCCGCAGTTCAAAAGCAGGCTGTCGTTTGCCATGTCGCCCGTGAACAGCAGGCGGCTTTCGCGATCCAGAAAGCAGACGGAGCCAAGGCTGTGCCCCGGCGTGTGGATCACCTCTACCGTGCGCCCGCCCAGATCAAAGACGGCGCCGTCCTCCATCGGGATGCGCCGCACCGGCCCGTTTTTCTGCACAAGGGCCAGCAGCTCCTCTTCGGATGCCTTCGGGTTGCGCACGGGGCCGCGGCTTTTGGCATACCAGGCACGCGCCTGCTCTCCCTGCGCATAGCCCTGTTCCGAGAGCGCGATATCCAGCGGATGGATATGGATCTCGCCGAACAGCGCCGCCGCGCCGTCATGATCGAAATGGCCGTGCGTGATGGCCACCGTTACGGGCTTATCGGTAAGGCCGCGCACCGTTTCGGCCGCGTTGCCGATGCCGGCGCCGCAATCGATGAGCAGAGCGCCGGTGTCTCCCTCCAGCAGATACATATTGTCCAGCTTGTACTCGCTGATGAGCCATGTGCGCGGCGCGATTTCAATAACCGGTTTTGTCAGCATATTGGTTGCCTCCCTGTTTTGCGGAGAACGGGCGTTGCGCCCTCCTAATGTGTAATTCGTTCGTCCATGCCGCCGCGGTCCGCGCCGTGGCGGCGCTCTTTTTCGCCGCTTTTTGCCCGGCGCCGGCGCTACGCATTGTTTTGCTCCAAAAACGCGAGGAACTGCGCCCAATCCCACGCGGTAAGGTCGTGCCCGCCCTCCCGGCGGTGGTAGCCGACGCCGTCTGTCCGCAGCGGCTCGCCCGCGCGCGGCGCGTCTCCCGCAAGGCCCTGCCGGCCCAGCAGCCGCCATGCGGCGCTTGCCTCGCAAATGCCGCGCCATTCTGCGTCCGGGTCGCTCCACGCGTCCTGCGTGCCGCTTGTTACATAGCACAGACGCGGTGCCACGGCGGCAAGCAGCATGTGCTGATCGAAGGGCATTTCCGCTTCGCGCCATGCGTATTGCCCATAGCGCGGGCAGAACCAGTGCGGAAAGAACGCATTGATGGAGGCTACGTTTTCCCCGCGCTTGCCGCGGGAAAGCGCCGCCCCGGTACATCCGGAATTATTGGCCAGCACGCCGCGAATGCGCGTATCCTGCGCCGCGCACCACAGTGCCGTTTTGCCGCCGCGCGAATGGCCCGCCACAGAGATGCGGCCTGCGTCGATGCGCTCGTGCCCGCACAGTACGTCCACCATGCGGCTGGCCGCGAAAGCCCACACGCCCAGCGTTCCAATGCCGTTTGCCGCGCGCGGCGCGCCCGGCTCCGTCAGCAGCGCCGCAAGCGCCTCGGGAAAGCGCGTTTGGTCGTCCGGCTGCGCCTCGCTGGCGTAAAATGCGGCCGCGGCGCGCCCGGAGGCTGCAATTTTTGCCGCCGGCCAATACTCCTGCGCTTCGTCCCGGTCAATGTCCAGCAGCTGCGGCGTGCCGCCGTGCATGCCCGCCATCATCCGCTGCGTTTCGGCGCGCCATGCCTTTGGGGCCTCTGCCATCAGCCGCGCCAGCATGGCCTCGTCCGGCTTCGGCGCGGGTGCGGGCGCTTTGTCATGATTGCTGATCATCAGCACGGCGGGCACGCGCTGCGCCGTGCGCGGCAGCAGCAGCGCCAGGTGCAGGCTCGCCTCGCCCCGCTGCGTGCGCACCGTTACGCGATAGCGCTCCCGCACCGCATCGCAGGCCGTCGCCGCGGTGCGCTCCAGCAGCTCTGCGCGCGTTTCAAATCCGCCGCGCGGTGTGCGGCCAAAGACGTTTTGCTCCAGCAGCTCGATCAGCTGCTCCCGGCGCTGCGGCCAGTTTTCGGCCGTTGTCGCCGGGGTACACACGGCAGGTAAATGCTCCTTCATGCAGAACCTCCTTTTAAAATAAAACGATCCAAGCGATGCCGCCGCGGGGCGGCCCCAAGACCATTATAACGCATGCCGCCCGTTATGCAGATACGTATAAATTATGAATCTGTGTTGAAAAAATTATGATTCGCGGCCTGCCCGCAGTGTGTTCCTGACAAAAAACAGGAATGCCCCGCAGCGCCAACTGCCCCGGCCGCGCCCTTAATCCGTCAAACTGCCCCGTCAAGCGTCCGGTTGCGCCAAACGGCCGGATTTTTTCACAGGCCGGAACGAATCTAAAAAATGAAGGGATTTTCCGCGAGGGTTTCCTGCAGAAAGGAGCGCTTTATGAACCATATCATCGGGCAAAACAGCATCTCATGGATGATGTCATGGATGATGGCCATGCCTGCCCAACGTGCCGGCGGCCGGACGGCCGCGGCAGACAGCGGCTTTTTGCGCACGGCGGCGCAGCTCCGGGCGGTGCGCGGCCTGTAGCTCTCTGCTGCCGTTTGCAAAGAAAAAGACCGCCGCAGGATAAATGCGGCAAAACGCGATGGCGAAAACAGCGCAAACGCTTTTTTCGGTGCCCTTCTGCGCCCGTGCCCCGGCAAGCGGATGCGGGCGAAACGGCCCAAACAGCAAGCCCCGGCAGGCCATCAAGCGATGAGCCGCCGGGGCTTTTAATTTACTGCGGCGCTTGCGGCGCACAGCCTTTCGCGGACGTTCTGCGAACGGCCGCGCGCAGCGGCAGCACCGCGGCGGGCGGAACGGAAAGCGCATCAATGCCCATCGCGGCAAAGGCTTGTGTCAGTGACAGATCGGCCGCAAGGTCGCCGCAAATACTGATGGGAATGCCCGCCGCGCGGGCAGCGTCCGCCGCCAGCTTTACCGCGCGCAGCACGGCCGGGTGGTGCGTGTCGCGGAATTTTTCCAGATGCCCCGATTGCCGGTCGCACGCAAGAAGATACTGCGTTAAATCGTTGGTGCCCACTGAAAAGAAATCCGCTTCCCGGGCCAGCTCTGCGGCAATGAGCACTGCGGCCGGCGTTTCGATCATCACGCCGAGCGCGGTATCCGCGCGGTACAGGGCCCCCTCCCGCTCCAGCTGCGCCATCACGCTTTGGCAAAGACGCTTGCACTCCCGCACCTCCCACACCGAGGCGATCATCGGCAGCAGGATCGCCACGTTGCCGTAAGCCGAGGCGCGGTACAGCGCCCGCAGCTGTGTGCAAAACACCTCGGGGTGCGCAAGGCACACACGCACGCCCCGCATTCCGAGGGCCGGGTTTTCCTCCCGTGGCAGATCGAAATGAGAGAGCTGCTTATCCGAGCCGACGTCGAGCGTACGGATTACGACCCGCCTGCCCTCCATTGCGGCGGCGATAGCCCGATACGCCTGGAACTGCTGCTCCTCGGTGGGGCATCCGCCTGCAGCCAGATACAGAAATTCCGAGCGGAACAGCCCCACACCCTGCCCGTCGTTTGCCTGCACGGCGGCAAGATCCTCCGGCGCGCCGATGTTGCAGTAAACGTGCAGTACCCGGCCGTCGAGCGTAACGTCCGGCTGCCCGCGCGCCGCCTCGGCCTGCGCGTGCAGCGTTTGCCGCTGTGCGCACGCCGCGGCAAACGCCGTCAGCGCCGCCGCGTCGGGCTCCACGGCCACCGTGCCGGCCGCTCCGTCCATCACCGCCATGCGGCCGTCCAGCGCGGGGCCGAGCGCCTCGCCGAGCCCGCAGATGGCCGGAATGCCCATCGTGCGGGCCAAAATGGCCGTGTGGCTGCTTGCGGAGCCGCTCTGCGTCAGCAGGCCCAGAAGCCTTGTCTTATCCAGCAGCAGCGTCTCGGAGGGCGTAAAATCGTCTGCGGCAAGAATTGCCGGCTTGCGCAAAACGATGCCGCCCTCCGAAACGCCCGTTAAGCTGTTCAGGATCTGCCTTGCCACATTTCGCACGTCGTCCGCGCGCTGCTGCAGATAGGCGTCGTCCGCTGCAGCCAGCAAAGCGGCAAACCGCTCCCGGGCAAGCAGTACCGCGCGCTCGGCGCTGCAGTGCTCGCTTTCGATGGCGGCGTTCACAAAATCGGCAAAGTCCTCGTCCTTTGCCAGCAGGGCGTGCGCCTCAAACAGCAGGGCGGCTTCTTCTCCGGCCGCCGCGCGCGCCGTTTCGGCCAGCGCGTTCAGATGTTCTGCCGTTTTTGCCGCCGCGCGGGCAAAGCGGCGTGCTTCCGCGGCAGGGTCGGCTGCCGCCGCAGAGCCGGCCCCGGCGAAAGCGGCGGCTTCGGCACGCCGGTAAAAACAGATGGGCCCCTGCGCCAGCCCTTCGGAAACGCCTTTGCCCTGTAAGCAGATCATGAGCTTTCCCTCCCAAGTGAACAAATCGGTAAACGCTCCGGGCAAAAGGGCTTTGTTTTCTGACGGAACCGCCCGCAAGGCCCGGCTTATTTTATTGTACCACATTCCTTCGGGTTTGTCGTGCCCGAAGGCAGCCCTGCCGGACGGCGGCTTTTATCTGCGGCACGGTGCCTTTGCCGCTGCGCGGCGGCAGGGCGGGCGATCCAAAGCCGCTGGATCCGGCCGCCTGCCGGCAAAAGGCGTATCTCCCGGCGCAGACCTCTTCACGTTCCAAAAACTGTGCGACAGTCGCACAGGCAGAAAAAGAGTGTCGGTATCGGCCAATATCCGCATTCTATCGTTCTTTTCCGCAACGCACCTCGTCCACAAGGGTCTGCACATCCTCTTCGCCGGAAATCCCCATGGCTTCGGCTGCGCCCGAAAAAGCAGCCTGCGCTTTACGGACCGCCTGTGCAGAGGCATCGCTTAAAACCACCTCTTTTTGCTCGGCCGGGAGCCGGGCGCTTTTGCGGTATTCCTTCGGCACGGCGTGAAAATACGATTTAAAGGCCGCCGTCAGCCTGCTCTGGCTGTCATAGCCCACAGCCCGCGCAATGTCGGCCACACTCATATCCGTTTGGCGCAGCAGGCCGGCCGCCTGCTCCAGACGGTGCTGGCGGATGTGCGCCGCGATGGAGGTGCCGTACACCGCCTTGAACGCGGTTTTCAGCGTTGTGGGGTTGATGTGGTGCTGCTTGGAGAGCGCCTCGATGGTAACGCGCTGCTCCATGTTCCGCAGCAGCTGATCGTGCACCGCGTGCACTACGGCGAGCTGATCGGGCGCAAGCGCCGGCGGCTGTACGCGGCCCGCGCAGGGCGGCTGCGTTTGCGGCCGATACGAAGCCCCCGCCTGCGCGGAACAGGCTGTGCACGGCGCAGAAGGCTCCTGCCCCTGCGCGGAACAGGCTGTGCACGGCGCAGAAGGTTCTTCCGGCAATGCCTCGGGGCAGGCAATCTCCATTACCTGCTCCATCATCCGGTGCAAAAGGCGGCTTTGTGCGGTATCCGCCGCGCGGTAGTACACCTCCTTGCCCTCGCGCCGGCTGGTGACGAGCCCGCTGTCCCGCAGCGGGCGCAGATGGTGCGAAACGGCCGGGCTGGACATGCCCAGCATGGCGGAAATATTCACCACGCATTCCTCGCAGTGGCATAAAAGCCAGAAGATGCGCACACGCGTGGGGTCGCCCAGCTGCTTGAAAATATCCGCGATGGTTTGAAAATGAGCGGTTTTTTCCAGCTGCGCCTGAATGCGCGCGGTTTGCGGCCCCTCTCCGTGCTGATGGGGCAAGATCGGATACGGCATATCATTCCACCCTTTTTCTTTGTTTTTGGATGCAGGCGTTTAAAAAGCGGCGCCCGCCCGAGGCTTTGACAAAAAACGCCCCGCAGGATCCCTCTGCGGGGCGTTTTGGGGATTGATCCCGCGTATGGCCCCGGCAGAGCGGGAAATGCGTTTTGCTTTTTGCAGCAGCTTTTTCGCCCAAACGGAAGAGGTTTTCGCCCGTTTGGAAGAATGTGGCCCGCGGGGATTGATTTGGCCCGGCGAGTATAGTATACTGCAAACAGAAACATTAAGCAAGCGCTTAATCGTATACAAAAAATAAAATTTCAGGAGGGATCCCCATGAAAAAAACGTACAAGATTGAAGTGGACTGCGCGAACTGCGCCAACCTGATGGAAGACGCCGCCCGCAAAACCGCCGGTGTGCAGACAGCCACCGTAAATTTTATGACGCAGAAGATGATCGTGGAATTTGCCGAGGGGCAGGACGCGGGGAGCGTGATGCAGAGCGTGCTGGCGGCCTGTAAAAAGGTAGAGCCCGATTGCGAGATCTTTCTGTGACGGCCTGAAAAAGGGCAGGCGCCCGCGGCCATCCGCCGGGGCGCCTGCCTTGCCTGAAAAAACATCTTCGGAGGGAGAAGACCATGCAGGAATGGATCGTAAACGGTTTGCTGGCTGCCGTGATCGCCGTGGCCGCGGTGCTGCGCTTTTATGTGGGCGCGCGCGAAAGCGGCGGTATGACGCAAAAACAAAAAAAGATGCTTGTGCGCATTTTGGCTGCCGCCGCGCTGCTGCTGGGGCTGCAGCTCGTTCCGGCCGGGGTGTTTGCCGGGCTGGACGGAATGCTGTTCCCGTCTGCGGGGCGCTGGGTGCGGTTTGCGCTGTATCTGGCAGATTACATTCTCATCGGCCACGACATTCTGCGCAAGGCGTGGAAGGGCATTCAAAACAGACAGGTATTTGACGAAAACTTTTTAATGGCGGTTGCAACGGTGGGCGCGATGGCGCTGGCCATTTACGAAAACGGCGATTATTTAGAGGCCATCGCCGTGATGCTGTTTTACCAGATCGGCGAATGGTTCCAAAGCTACGCCGTGGGCAAAAGCCGCCGCAACATCAGCGAGCTGATGGACATTCGCCCGGATTACGCCAATGTGGAGCGTGACGGCAGGCTGGAGCAGGTGGATCCCGACGAGGTGGAGATCGGCAGCGTGATTGTGGTGCAGCCGGGCGAAAAGGCGCCCATCGACGGTGTGGTATTAGAGGGCGCGTCCAGCCTGAACACCAGCGCGCTCACGGGCGAGAGCCTGCCGCGCGAGGTGAAGGCGGGGGACGAGATCATCAGCGGCTGCATCAATATGACAGGCGTTTTGAAGATCCAAACGACAAAGGCATTCGGCGAATCGACGGTATCCAGGATCCTCGATCTTGTTGAAAACGCCAGCTCGCGCAAATCGCACTCGGAGGATTTTATCTCAAAATTTGCAAAGATCTACACCCCGGCGGTGTGCTGCAGCGCGCTGGCGCTGGCGCTTTTGCCGCCGCTGGTGCGGCTGCTGGCGCTGGGGCAGCCCGCCGCGTGGGGAACCTGGATCTATCGCGCGCTCACGTTCCTTGTCATCAGCTGCCCGTGCGCGCTTGTCATCAGCATTCCGCTCAGCTTTTTCGCCGGCATCGGCGGCGCAAGCGCCGAGGGCGTGCTGGTGAAGGGCTCGAATTATCTGGAGATCCTCTCCCGCACCAAGACGGTGGTTTTTGATAAGACCGGCACACTCACGCAGGGCGTGTTTGAGGTAAACGGCATCCACCACGCCGCGATGGACGAGGCAAGGCTGATTGAATACGCGGCCTTGGCGGAAAGCGCCTCCTCGCATCCCATCAGCAAAAGCCTGCAGCGCGCCTACGGCAGGGAACCCGACCGCACCCGTGTGAGCGATATCGAAGAGATCGGCGGCAACGGCGTGCTGGCAAAGGTGGACGGCGTGCCGGTGGCCGCGGGCAACGATAAACTGATGAAGCGGCTGGGCATTCCCTATGCCGAATGCCACGATACCGGCACAATCATCCATCTGGCGGTGAACGGCGCATATGCCGGGCATATCGTAATCTCGGACGTAATCAAGCCCCACGCAAAGGAGGCCATCGCGGCGCTGCGCAGGGCGGGCGTGGAGCAGACGGTGATGCTGACGGGCGACGCAAACCGCGTGGCGCAAAGCGTGGCGGCCGCGCTGGGTGTGGATGCCGTGTATGGCGAGCTGCTGCCCGCGGATAAGGTGGCGCAGGTAGAACAGCTGCTGCAAAAAAAATCCGGCAGGGCAAAGCTGGCCTTTGTGGGCGACGGCATCAACGACGCGCCGGTGCTCTCGCGGGCCGACATCGGCATCGCGATGGGCGCGATGGGCTCGGACGCAGCCATCGAGGCAGCCGATATCGTATTGATGGACGACGATCCGCTCAAGATCGCAAAAGCCATCAAAATTTCGCGCAAATGCCTGCGGATCGTTTACCAGAACATCGTTTTGGCGCTGGGCGTGAAGCTTGCGTGCCTTGTGCTGGGCGCGCTGGGCATTGCAAATATGTATCTGGCCATTTTTGCCGATGTGGGCGTGATGATCCTTGCGGTGCTCAACGCCATCCGCTGCCTGTTTGTAAAAAAGCTGTAGGGGGCTTTGCTTACCGACAGCCCCAAACCGCAGATCTGCAAAAAAGGAAACGCAGCCGGGCTGCGCCGGAGGGAGAACCCGGCGCAGCCCGGCTGCGTGCTTGAAAATGGAAGAAGGATCCGGATGTATCCCGAAAAAATCCCAACGCAGCCCTTGCGGCAAGGCGTAATACAAAACGCCGATCAGGGCCGGAAAGGCGGGATATTGCCACGAGCCGGAAAGCAAACGGCCGCTCTCTCCCGAAATGCGCCGCTCACATGCTGCAGTTTGTTTGCAGGCTGTTTATCCCCTGGAAATCATATCATTTGCCAAATGGTCTGCCAACGCTGCGGTGCCCGGAGGGCAGGGAGCCGCAGCTGCCGGAAAACCTCCGCGCCGTAAAAACCGTGAAAAACGGGATATGTTGCAGAGGAAATGACGAAAAACTGTAAAAAAGGAATGTTTTGCCGCCGTATGAAATATTTTCGCGGCATGGTTCGTCTATTCATTATAGGAGACGTGCGGCGGTGCAGTGTGTTTGCCAAACGGGAGATCCCGTGCGCTATGCGCGGAATACCCAGTAGTACAGCACGGCCATTACCTCGCGCAGATAGCACGAGAGCACCGAGGACGCGCTGATGGACGCGGGCACGGCGCGCACATCGGAAAAGCCGACGAGCGCGGCGTATTTGCCCGCGCGGTAGCAGTGGAACGCGTTTGTTACATAGGCCACGGGCGCGTCGGCGGAAAGGCCGTATGCCTCTAAAATCGCGCGCGCAAAGCGGAAGTTTTCCTCGGTGGAGGTGCTTTGATCTTCTTCTAAGATCTGTTCGGCCGGAACGCCCCTTTGCACCAGCCAGGCCTTCATGGCCCGCGCCTCGGGGATATCCTCTTCCGGGCCCTGCCCGCCGGTAACGACGATCACGGCGCTTGGATTTTGCAGATAATAATCATAGGCGGCGCTTAGACGGCGCTCCAGCACATTGGATACCCGTGTGCCGCGCAGCCCCGCGCCAAGCACGATTACGGCCTCTTCGTCGTGCTTTGCGGGATCGGAATAGCCGCTGACGGCCACAAACGCCAGCAGCCCCGCAAAAACGGCGCAGCCGCAAAAGAACAGGATCTTCAGCGCGCGCCCCACGCCGTGGGCGCAGAACGCATCGATCGGCCGGTGAAAAATGGCATACACCCACAGCGCGGCCGTGATGCCGTATACCATCAGAACGCCGAGCGTAAAATTGGAGCGCAGCCCGCGCTGAACGCTGTCAACGGAAAAAAGAATGGTCAGCAGCCAGACAATAACAATTTTCATGGCTTCTCCTTTTGGCGCTTCACCGCGCCCGCGCAGGGGGCGTTGGAGCCGGCCATGGCGCGGGGCGGGAGAATGCGGATGCTTTTTACAGCTATTGTAACAGCAAAATCCGTCGGATGCAAACCCTTTTGGGGGGAGGGCCGTGCTCTCTGACGGATTGTAAGATAATAGTAAGATGCGTTATAATAAATATTTAAGAAGCTTCCGATAAGATAGATAGAAAGATAGAAAGAAAAGAGGGGGGATGCGCTTCGTGACACCGATTATCAAGGTGCAAAATCTGCGCAAGGTATACCGTGTGGGCAAGGAAAAGGTGATCGCGCTGAACGATATCTGTCTGGAGATCGGCGAGGGCGAGATGTGCTGTATTGTCGGTGCCTCCGGCAGCGGCAAATCAACGCTGCTCAACCAGCTGGCCGGCTTGGAAAAGCCCACCCGGGGCCGGGTGCTCATCGGAAAGCACGACATTTCCGCCATGACGGAAAACGAGCTCGCGGAATTTCGCCAGCAGCATTTGGGCTTTATCTTCCAAAGCTACAATCTGCTGCCTGCGCTTACGGCCACCGAGAATGTTGCGCTGCCGCTGATGTTTAAGGGAATGCCGAAAAAGCAGCGCGAGAAGATTGCGCGTGCCGAATTAAAAAAGATGGGCCTGCTCTCCCGCGCAAAACACAAGCCCACCGAGATGTCCGGCGGCCAGCAGCAGCGCGTGGGCATTGCGCGCGCCTTTGCCGCAAAGCCGAAGGTGATTTTTGCGGACGAACCGACAGGCAACCTCGATTCCACCACCTCGAAGCAGGTGCTGTACACCATGCTGGAAATGGCGAAGGAATACGGCATTACCTTTGTGATGGTAACGCACGAGCGGGAGCTTGCCAATTGCGGCGACCGCATCGTTACCATCAAGGACGGCCGCGTAATGGAAAACGTGCTCTTGAGCGACGAAGAAAAAGAACAGAACCGCGGGCTGCTGTTCGGGGATCTCGTCGCCGGCGATATCGCCGAGCCCGAGACGAACGAGACGCAGGAGACAGAGGAGACGGGCGGGGAAACGCCGAAGGCAGAGGCGGCCAAGGGCAAAAAGCCGCCCGCCCGGCAAACCGCAAAGCCTGCCGGGGCACCGCAGACGGGAGCACAGCCGTCTGCCGCGGCGCAGCAAGCTGAAGTGCCGTCTGCCGGGACGCAGAGAGACACACAGCCGCCTGCCGCTGCGCCGCAGCAGGCCCCCCAAACGAAATCCGTGTGAGAAGGAGTACCAATCTATGAAAAACAGGAAAAACGCAATTTGGAAAAAGCTCGGCATGCTGCTTGCCGTAACGCTGCTGTTTACGGCACTGGCTGTTCCCGCATGGGCGGATGGAGAAGATGACAGCAGCAGCGGTGCTTCCTCGCCTTCCTCCGGCACAGGCCCCGTAGTCACCGGCTATACGGTTACGAATGCCGCCGGCAGCGAGCTGCAGCGCATTGAACCGGAGCAGAAGTGCCGCATCATCATTTCGGTGGTGGACGACCGCTTCCCCAAGGACAGCAATGTGGACGGCATCAAGGTAAACATCAAGGTTACTTCCACTGCCAGCTTTGCCTCCCCCTCGCTGGGAGATATCTCCACAACGACCATTACCACCTCGGGCAGCGTAAAGGACAGCGGCCTGGAATACGCGATCATCCTGAACGATATCACTTACCGCGGCGGCGACAACAAGCTGGCGCTGGATATCTCCTATGACGGATACAGTGTGCCGCTGCAGCTTGCGCACATCGAGCAGGCCATCAGCCAGTGCTACGATACCAAAGCCGAGACGGAAGAAAAGGATTCCGCCCTTGTGCTCACCTCCGCCAGCTACGGCGGCGGCAGCGTGGAGGCCGGCCGCGATTTTACGCTGACGGTTGATGTGCTGGCCCCGGCCAAGTATGCGGGCGCCGAAAACGTAAAGGTGATTATCACGCCGCCCGAGCAGTTCACCGCGTCCAGCGGCAGCACCATGGTGTATGTGGGGGATCTTGCCCCGGGCGCGTCCCGTCAGGTGACGTTCGAGCTGAACGCCAGCGCGGTTGCCCAAAGCGGCAGCTACGCGGTGGCCGTCAGCGTGAGCGGCACGGCGACAGGCGGCGCCGCGCCGTCCGACCAAATGAGCGTTACCATCCCCGTCGTTCAGCCCGAGCGCTTCGAGATCTCCCGCACCGATCTGCCGGAATACCTTTCGATGGGCGAGGAGGGCTACGCCTATGTATCGTTTGTGAATAAGGGCAAGGGCACCATCTACAATGTCTCGGCCGAAATTACGGGCGAGGGCATCACCACCACCGAGGGCAACCAGTTTATCGGCAATGTGGCCTCCGGCACCGAGAGCTCGGCCGATTTCACCATTCAGACGTCTCAGTCCGGCACAATCAGCGCGCTGCTCACCGTCAGCTACGAGGACGAAAAGGGCAATATCAAGGAGCTCACGAAGGATTTTACCATCACGGTGGAAGAAATGTATATGGGCGATATGAACGGCGATATGAGCTTCGACCCGGGCTCTGATCCCATGCCCATGCCGGAGGAAAATGCCGGCATGCCCGTGTGGGGCTGGATCCTAATCGTTCTGGGCGTTTTGGGCGCGGGCGCCGCGGCGCTGATCGTCATCAAAAAGAAAAAGGCAAAAAAGAAGGCCGCGCAGCTGACGGAGGACGACGATGAAGATATCTGATCTGCTGAAGCTCAGCACGGATAACCTTCGCCGCCGCAAGGGGCGCACGGCGCTGACGATCATCGGCGTTGTCGTGGGCACCTGTGCCATCGTGGTAATGATCTCACTGGGCATCGCAACCAACCGCCGCACAGACGAGATGCTGTCTACCTGGAGCGATTTGACGCAGATTCAGGTGTACAGCTATTCCAACAATCCCGATACGCCCGCGCTGGACGATAAGATGGTAGAGCAGCTGAACGCCATGCCCAATGTTGTGGCCGCTACGCCGATGTACCGCTTCCAGAACATGGACGCAAACCTTGTTGCCGGCAAAAAAGACCGGTATTCCATGTATATGTGGAACACCATCGGCATGGAGCTCGACGCCATCGAGCCGATGGGCATCGAGCTTGTGAGCGGCAGCTATCTTACCGGCCAGAGCTACGGGCGCAACAAGATCCCCGTTTTGGTGGGCGAGGACGCGGCCTATGAGTTTGAGGATACCCGCAAAAGCTGGCGCAATCCGGACCGGTACCGCTGGAAGGAGACGGACGAGAACGGCAATGTAATCAAGCCGCCGTTTTTCGATATCACGCAGGAAAAGCTGACGATGAAAATGACGTATGGCTACGACGATCAGGGCAATCCCAAAACGCGGGATTATGAGCTTATCGTCGTGGGCGTGATGCGCACCGATTATTCCAAGGACGGCACCGGCGGCATTATTATGAATATCGAGGATATGAAGCGGCTGGAGGAAGAGTTCAAAAAGCTCTCGAAGGGCTCCGGCGGGGGCGGTAGTTCCGTTGTCATCGGCGGCGGAAGCGGCTCCAGCAAGATTGAGGGCTATGATCAGGTATATGTAAAGGTGGACGACGTAAACCACGTTGCCGACGTGGAGGCCGCCATCAAAGAAATCGGCTACGAGACTTCGTCGATGTCGCAGTACCGCGAGGATATGCAAAAGCAGGTGGCGTCCGGACAGATGATGCTGGGCGGCCTTGCGGCCGTTTCGCTGCTGGTGGCCGCGCTGAACATCGCCAATACCATGACAATGGCCATCTACGAGCGCACCAAGGAGATTGGCGTGATGAAGGTGCTGGGCTGCAGGCTCTCGAAGATCCGGCAGATGTTTTTGATCGAATCCGGCGCAATCGGCTTTTTGGGCGGTGTGGTCGGCTGCGTGCTCAGCCTGCTCATCAGCTTTGTGCTGAACAACTTTACCGTATGGATGCAGGCCATCACCGGCTGGCTGATGAGCATGGGCATTTCGGTGAGTATGGAGATTGCGAACCTGGATGTCGGCGCGCTGTTCGGCATGGGCGGTATGGGCGGCGTGGGCAATATCTCGGATGTGCCGCTGTGGCTGCTGCTGGTGGCGCTGTGCTTTGCCACCGTGGTGGGCCTGCTCTCCGGCATTGCCCCCGCAAATCGTGCCGTAAAGATCTCTGCGCTGGAGGCCATTCGGCACGAATAAAAGGGCCTTTTATCTCCGGCAGCCCCGCTTTTTCGGCGGGGCTGCCGTTTTATGCAGGATTTTTTACAGCCCCTCTTGACACGCCGGAGGGGCTGTGTTATATTTTATTAAGCAACTTAATCATTCAAAATCTTAATTATTAAAACTTTGAATGATTGGAAAGGAGGAAGCGTATATGCAGGAATCGAAGCGGGAATCGGACGAGATCTTCCGTCAGTTGGATCGCATGCGCAGGGCATGGGAGCATGTGAACCCCAGCAAACGGTTGAATAAATCTCAGTTCAGCACGCTGCTGGCGCTTGCGCGCCTTTCCGGCAGGCAAAAAGCGTGCGGCGCAGGCGAACCTGCGGCGCAAAGCAAAGGCGCAAAAACGGCGAACGGCGCAAAGGCTTCAAACAGCGAGGCAGCAGCAAGCGGCGCAGCCGACAGGCGGGCCCGGTGCCGCGGGCAAACCTCCGGTGAACGGCAGGCCGCGAACGCGGTTACGCTGTCGGAGCTGGCGGCCGCGATGCATCAGAGCCTGCCCGCGCTGAGCCAGCGTGTTACCGTGCTGGAGGAAAAGGGCTTTGTGGAGCGCGTGGCAAACCCGGCCGACCGGCGCGTTACGGGCCTGCGCCTCACCCAGGCGGGCCATGGCGAGATGGACGCCGCATTCCGGCGCTTTGGCGGCATTTTGTCGCAGGCGGCCGGGCGCGTGGGAAAACAGAATATGCGCCTGCTGCTGCAGCTGCTGGGCGAGCTGGCCGACGCGCTGAACGAGGCGGCCCAGGAGGCCGACAGGGAACAGGACGCCCCGGACGGCTCCGGCCACGAAAACGCTGTAAAAACTGCAGTACGCGATACCCAAAAACAGGGATAAAACAGGGCCCCGGCACAAAGCGGCCTGCCGGGCCGACACAGAGGAGAGTGAAGAAAGCATGCTGCGAATAAAACGGTATCTCAAGCCCTATCTCGGTTTTGCGCTGGCGATGGTGCTTTTGATGTTTTTGCAGGCAACGGTAGATTTGAATCTGCCCAATTTGATGAGCGACCTTGTCAACGTGGGCATTCAGCAGGGCGGCATCAGTGAGGCTGCGCCGCGTGCGATCCCCGCAAACGGCCTGCGTCTGATGACGTTTTTCATGAACGAGGAAGACCGCGCGCTGGCCGAAAGCAGCTATCAACTTGCGAGCGCCGAAACCATGGACGCCGCCGCGTGGAAGGAATTCCAAAGCATGTGGCCGGGCGCGGCAAAGCAGCCGGCCTGGCAGCGCGACGATGCGCTGGACGGTGCCGCGCTGCAAAAGCTGGACGGCGCGTTTGGCCGCTCGGCCTATGCGATGGCCTCGCTGCTGCGCAGCCTTGCCCGCACGGATACGTTTGGCGTCGAAGCGGCCGGCGCTGCCGACGTGCAGACGCGCTCGATGGATATGGGGCAGCTCGCCTCGCTTTTGCCGATGCTGGAGCAGCTGCCCGCCGAGGCCGTACAGCAGGCCATAGAGGAAGCCGCCGCCACGCCCGAAAGCATGCAGAGCCAGACGGCCGCAGTGTTTGTAAAAGGCTTTTATCTGCAGCTGGGCGCGGATACGGACGCGATCCAAACTGACTATATCTTCCGCACGGGCGGCAAAATGCTGGTGCTGGCGCTGCTGCTGGCGGTGTGCGCTGTCAGCGTGGGCTTTTGCGGCAGCCGTATGGGCGCGGGCGTCGCGCGCGATCTGCGGCGCGATATCTTCGCCCGCGTTACAAGCTTTACGAACAATGAGTTCGACCGCTTCGGCACGGCCAGCCTCATCACGCGCAGCACCAACGATGTAATGCAGATTCAGGGCTTTGTCACCATGGGCCTGCGCACCATGTGCTATGCGCCCATCATCGGCGTGGGCGGCGCGTTTATGGCGCTGCGCAAGAGCAGCAGCATGTCGTGGATCATCGTGCTGGCGGTGGTGATCATCCTGTGCCTCATCGGCACGGTGGGCGCGCTGCTGATGCCGCGCTTTAAGCTGATGCAGAAATTAGTGGATAAATTAAACCTCGTCAGCCGCGAAAACCTTTCGGGCATGATGGTAATCCGCGCCTTTGCCACCCAGCAGTTCGAGGAGGAGCGCTTTGACAAAACCAACCGCGATTTAACGGCCGTGAACCTGTTTGGCTCGCGCGTGATGGCCACCATGATGCCGGTGATGATGCTGGTGATGAACGGCGTTTCGCTGCTGATCGTGTGGGTGGGCGGCCACCAGATCGCCAACGCCACCATGCAGGTGGGCGATATGATGGCCTTTATCCAATATACGATGCAGATTATCATGAGCTTTTTGATGATCAGCATGATGTTTGTAATGGCGCCGCGCGCCTCTGTGTCGGCCGGGCGTATCGCCGACGTGCTGGAGAGCGAGAGCAGCGTAAGGGACGCCGCGCAGCCGCAAAAGCTGCCCCGGCCCGTGCAGGGCGTGGTGGAATTCCGCGATGTATCGTTTCGCTACGAGGGTGCGGACGAAAACGTGCTGGAGCATGTGAGCTTTACCGCGCGCCCCGGCCAGACCACGGCGTTTATCGGCTCAACGGGCAGCGGCAAATCGACGCTCATCAACCTGATCCCGCGCTTTTATGACGTTACCGAGGGCAGCGTTTTGCTGGACGGCATGGATGTGCGCACGCTTTCGCAGCACGAGCTGCGCGAGGCCATCGGCTACGTGCCGCAGAAGGGCGTTCTGTTCAGCGGCGATATCAATTCCAATCTGCGCTACGGGGATGCGGATGCCTCGCCTGAAACGCTGCGCGAAGCCGCCGAGACAGCGCAGGCCGCCGAGTTTATCGACGAGCTGCCCGAGGGCTTTGCCACCGCCATCAGTCAGGGCGGCACCAATGTTTCGGGCGGGCAGCGCCAGCGGCTTTCCATCGCGCGCGCGCTGGTAAAAAAAGCGCCGGTGTATCTGTTTGACGATACGTTCTCCGCGCTGGATTTTAAGACGGACGCGGCGCTGCGCAAAGCGCTGAAGCGGTATACCAGCAATGCCACCGTGCTCATTGTGGCACAGCGCGTTTCCACCATTATGTACGCCGAGCAGATCGTTGTGCTCGACGAGGGGCGCGTGGCCGGCATCGGCACGCACAAGGAGCTGCTGCAAACCTGCCCCACCTATCGCGAGATCGCGGAAAGCCAGCTTTCAAAGGAGGAATTGGCATAATGGCTGAATCGACACCCAAACGCAAGGGCCCTCCTCCGGGGCGCGGCCCGCACGGCATGATGCCCGGCGAAAAGGCCAGGGATTTTAAGGGCACCATGCGAAAGCTGATCGTTTATTTGGGCAAATATCTGCCCGCCATCGTGGCGGTGATGCTGTTTGCCATTGCCTCCACCGTGTTTTCCATCATCGGGCCGAAGATCCTCGGCAACGCAACCACGGTATTGTTCGAGGGCGTGATCGCCCAGCTCACCGGTACAGGCGGCATTGATTTTACGGCCGTAGGCCGCATCCTGCTGTTTCTTGGTGCCATTTATGCAGTGTCGGCGCTGTTTTCGTATATTCAGGGCTGGATTATGGCGCGCGTTTCCACGCGCATCAGCTATCAGATGCGCAGGGACATCAGCCAAAAGATCAGCCGCATGCCGCTCGCATACTTCGACCGTGTGCCGAACGGCGAGGTTTTAAGCCGCATTACAAACGATGTGGATACCGTAACACAAACGCTGAACCAGAGCATGACGCAGATCGTTACCAGTGTAACGCAGTTTCTTGGCGTATTGGTAATGATGCTTTCCATCAGCCCGCTGATGACGCTGGTGGCGCTGTGCATTCTGCCGCTGAGCGTGCTGATTGTGAGCAACGTGGTAAAGCGCAGCCAGCCGTTTTTTCATAAGCAGCAGGCGTATCTGGGCAATGCCAACGGCCATGTGGAGGAGATGTACGGCGGCCATCTGGTGGTAACGGCGTTCAACGGCGAAGAAAAAAGCATCGAAACCTTCAACAGCATCAATGAAAAGCTGTACGATTCGGCGTGGAAAAGCCAGTTTCTTTCCGGCATGATGATGCCGCTGATGAACCTTGTGGGCAACCTCGGCTATGTGGGCATCTGTATTCTGGGCGGCTTTTTATCGCTGAACGGCACCATCACGGTGGGCGATATTCAGGCGTTTATCCAGTATGTGCGCAGCTTTACGCAGCCCATCCAGCAGATTGCCAATATCTCGAACGTGCTGCAGCAGACAGCTGCCGCGGCCGAGCGCGTGTTTGAATTCCTCGACGAGGCCGAGGAGCAGCCCGACCCCGCGCAGCCGCTCTCTGCGGATCTGATCCAAGGCGAGGTGACGTTCGCGCACGTCCACTTTGGCTATACGCCCGAAAAAACGATCATCAACGATTTCTCGGCCGTCATCCGGCCCGGGCAGAAGGTGGCCATCGTCGGCCCCACAGGCGCGGGCAAGACGACCATGGTAAAGCTTTTGATGCGCTTTTACGATGTGAGCGAGGGCGCCATTGTGGTGGACGGCTACGACCTGCGCCAGTTTGCGCGCAACGATCTGCGCAATCAGTTCGGTATGGTGCTGCAGGATACGTGGCTTTACAACGGCACCATCCGCGAGAACATCCGCTATGGACGCCTTTCCGCCACAGACGAGGAAGTGATTGCCGCCGCGAAGGCTGCGCAGGTAGACCGTTTTGTGCGCACGCTGCCGCAGGGCTATGATACCGTGCTGAACGAGGAAGCAAGCAACATCAGCCAGGGGCAAAAGCAACTTCTTACCATCGCGCGCACGATTGTATCTGAGCCCAAGATCCTGATTTTCGACGAGGCTACCTCCAGCGTTGATACGCGCACCGAGATCTCCATCCAGCGCGCGATGGACCGCCTGATGGAGGGGCGCACCAGCTTTATCATTGCGCACCGCCTTTCCACCATTCGCGATGCGGATCTGATCCTGGTGATGAAGGACGGCGATATCGTAGAGACGGGCACGCACGAGGAATTGCTCGCGCGCAAGGGCTTTTATGCCGAGCTCTACCAGAGCCAGTTTGCAAATACGGCACAGGAGGCGGGCTGAGCGCCGGGCCGCGCGGCCCAAAGCGCGAACATCCACACGTTCAAAAAGGAGGAAAAAATGGCTGCAATCGTTATCTATTATTCAAGGGCGGGAGAAAACTTTTTTGCGGGACAGTTCCGATATATCGAGAAGGGCAATACCGAAGTGGCCGCCGAGATGATCGCCGCGCAGACGGGCGCCGCGCTGTTCCGGGCCGAGCAGGCAGCGCCCTACGCGGACGAATACCGGGCGTGCGTGGCGCAGGCGAAGGCCGATTTCGACAGCGGCGCGCGCCCGCCGCTGAAGGCTATGCCGTTCGGCATGGAGCAGTATGATACCATTTATCTGGGCTATCCCATTTACTGCGGCACCATGCCGATGGCGCTGTTCACGCTGCTGGAGGGCGTGGATACGGCGGGCAAGACGATCCGACCGTTCTGCACGCACGAGGGAAGCGGCATGGCGCGCAGCGCGGACGATATTCAAAAGCTTTGCCCCGGCGCAAAAATTGAAAAAAGCCTTGCGATTTTGGGCCGCGAAGTGAAAAACGCGCAGGCGGCCGTCGCCGCATGGTGCGCGGAGCAATAAGGCCGGCAAGGCTCCTGCACTTGCCGGGAGGGGCATTCGCGTTTCTGCGCAAAGACAGCGCTGCCGCACAGGGAAAAGCCCTGCGCGGCAGCGCTGTTTGATTGAGATGGGAGCAGATAAAGAAGGGAGAGCCGCAGCGGGACATCGCCAAAAAGCGCGGGGCCGGGCGTCGCCGCGGAAACGTTCGGTAAAACGTCATACACGCCGTACTTACGCCTCGCCTTCCGGGGGCAGGGGCCGGAATTCCAGCTGGATGCGCCCGTTGCTGGTAACGGCGCGCAGGCTGTTCGGCGCGTTTTGCGGGCGTGCGCCGCGCAGATTGCTTTTTGCGTTGCTGGTGCGGCTGGAGACGGCGTAATCCTCCTCTGCGCCCAGCAGCGTGCCCTTGATCGCGCCGTTGCATGTGAGCAGGCTGAGGTCCGGTGCGGCAACGGCATCCACATGGATGGGGCCGTTGCTTGTCGTCAGCCACAGCCGGCGGGCAAGGCGGCAGCGCTCGGCGGTAATGCGCGCGTTGTCCGTTACGGCCTCGCAGCACCCGCCCTCCAGATCCTCCAGCAGAATGCTTGCGTTGGAGGTTTTGCACACGCAGCTGTCAAGCACACAGCGCTGTGCCGTAATTTTGGAATTGCTTGTAGCGGCTTCGCATTTCTGCGCGTTCGTATCCAGCAGCGTAATGCCCGCGTTGGAGGTTTTGCATTGCAGCGTCTCAAAAACGCCGTGCTCCACGCGGATGCCGGAATTGCCTGTAACAAGCTGCACCTTGCCGCCAAGCGCTACGTCTTCGGCGCGGATGCCGGAATTGGAAGTTTTGGCGCAGATCGCGCCCGAAAAGCCGCGGGGCACTTCCAACAAAAGCTCGCGCCTGTCGATGACGATGCCAAACAGCCGGCCGGGGCCGAACAGAACGGGCTTATGAACAAACCGGAACACGCCCTCGGCCTCCTGCGCCGAGATCTGCTCGCCCCTGCGCGGGGCGAACCACACGCGCACCCGCCCGTCGGCAGAGTGGCGCAGCTGCACGCGAACGTGCCGCGCATCCACTACAACGGTATGCACGCTGCCCGCAGGGCAATATTCCCGCAGCTCATCCGGCATGGGGTGCTCGGTACGGGCGCTTTGGCGCGGATCTGCATATTCTTCGCACAGCAGCGCGGAGATGTTTTCCGGCGTGTCAAGGCCTGCGACGACCGTTTCCTCTGGCGTTCCGCTTTCCACGCCGTCTTCGATCATTTCCGCGTAATAGTCCAGCGCCTGACAGCGGTCTTCCTCGCGCAGCGCGGCAAGGCCCTGCTCCAGCACGCTTAAAAATTCCTGCTTATTCATGTGCTTCCTCCATTCCTTCCTCTTCGCAGCCGTTGGGCCCGCCCTTCATGCACATTTGGGCGGCAGACGTTTCATTTGCTGCGGCACCAGGGGCTGTGTCCGCCGCGGCACCAGGGGTTTTGCCTGCTGCGGCACCAGGGGTTTTGCCTGCCGCGGCACCAGGGGTTTTGCCTGCCGCGGCACCAGGGGTTTTGCCTGCCGCGGCACCAGGGGTTTTGCCTGCTGCGGCATCAGGGGTTTTGCCTGCTGCGGCACCAGGGGCTGTGTCCGCCGCGGCACCAGGGGTTTTGCCTGCTGCGGCATCAGGGGTTTTGTCTGCCGCGGCACCAGGGGCTGTATCTGCCGCGGCAAAAGAAGCTCCGTCTGCCGCGGCGGTTCCCTTGACAAAGGCATAAATTTGCTTTACCTCTTCCCATTCGCCCAAAAATGTGCCGATGCGCGCGCGCCCCGCCTCGGTGGTCTGATAATATTTGCGCGTGCGGCCGCGATGCTCCTGCGTATAGGTAGTGACAAGGCGGTTTGCCTCCAACCGGCGCAGAATGGGGTACAGTGTGGATTCTGAAACCGCGATGCACGCCGACACATCCCGAACGATCTGATACCCGTAAGATGGGCCGCGCTGCAGCACTGCCAGCACGCATACATCCAGCAGCCCTTTTTTGCGCTGGACATCCATAATTGCATTCGCTCCCTTCTTGCCGCCCGTAGCTCCGCTGCGGGCGGATAAATGCTGTGCATTGCATACTGTACAATGTATACTATGTATAATATAGTAACAGCGCAAAAGGTATTTGTCAAGACTTGGATCAGATGTCCGAGCTGCTTTGGCGCGATAAATCTACCATCTCCTGCCAGATCAAAAATGTTTTCGCCGAGGGGGAGCTGACGAAAGAAGCAGCTGCTGCAAAATTTGCAGCAGCTCGGTCGGAAGGCGCCCGGCAGGGGAAGAATCTTTAAAAGCGCCGGAAAAAGAAGCCAAGGGAAGGAAGCCAAGGGAAGGAAGCCAAGGGAAGGAAGCCAAGGGAAGGAAGCACGATGAAACGCATTAACAGCATGATGAGCGCAGTGTAACAGCCTTGCGCAGAATTTGTGGAAAGCCGTTCTTTTCCCTTCCCAACTGTCCCCGCGCGCTGGAATATAAGCGGCGTTTATCCCAGCGGCTGGGGCGATTCCCACATCTGAATGGGAAATACCTCCCCCTCGCCGGAGATCACCGTTTCGGGCGCGGCCAGAGCGAAAAGGTACTGTTCGATCTGCCATGGGTCGGCGGAATCAATACGCCCCACCGGCACAAGCCACAGGCCGCTGTCCGTCTGGGCAACAGGCCGCGAGCACAGGGGATCACCGGCGGAGTTTTTGTACCGCAGCCCGATCTCCTGCACCGAGCCGTCGCGCACATCCAGCAAAAAAAATTTGTTCTGGCCGTTCCACCAGGAGCCCAGCAGATACGGCTCCTGGGAATCCGGGCCGGCCGGACAAAGCTGCAAAGCCTCCAGTGAGCGCCAGCCGTCGGCGGAGGGGGCGGGGAATTCTGCCAGAACGCGGGCCGTATCGGAGAGAAGATCAATCTGCCATACGATTTGCGGAACCGCAAAATCATCGGTGGGAATATAGTACAGCTTTCCCTGCTGGGCCAGCATATAGGGTATGCTGGAAAGTCCGGCCTGTGCGAGGCCGTTGTTCCGGCAGGTGCGTATACCGGCAGTAGGGTCGTACAGCAGGAGGCTGCGGGTATCGTAGGAACCGTACCGGCTCCAAAGCAGGCCGTTGCGTTCCGGCGCGATCACGCCCGGATAGGCGATCCGCAGGATCGTTTCGTCCGAGCGGCACAGGATAAACTGATCCCCGTATGCGCCAAGCAGCTCTTCGCTGTCGTCCAGCCCAAACGGGAACGAGGTGACCTCTCCCGTTTCCAACGCAATGCGCACGCCGTGGACAGAATCGTCGCTCAGATCCAGGTATTGCCCGTACAGGGAGGCGCCGTCCGTTACGGGGAAGCTGCTTTTCATCAGCGTCCACCCAGAGGGAAGCTCGGCCACCCGCCGCCGGCCGGAGCCGTCCGCCGCTGCGGCGTCCAGCCATACGGTGGGCGAAGCCTCCGCGCTGTCGGCCGCTTCAAGGGCTTCTGCCGGCGCTGCGTGCAGCACATACAGCTGCCCTTCCACGGCTGCCAGTGCGAAATCGTCTTTGCCCAGAATTCCGCAAAGGTAGGCCGGGCAGTCTGCATTCTCATGTGTGCAGCCCGGCAGGCTGCAGAGCGGAGCCTGCGTGCGGGTTTCAAAATCGAGGCGCATAATCAGCCAGCTGCTTTGGATCTTGCCGGGGCTCTCTTCGGTGATAAACAGCTGCCGGAGCGAATAGAAGGCCGCTCCGTCGCTGCACCCGGTAGGAGGGTTCACGGTGGACCAGGAAAGATCGTACAGCCGGCCCACCGCAAAGGGCAGCGCCGATGGGGCGTCCTCCGCGCGCGGCGGCTGCACTGCGTCGTTCCGGGCTGCGCTGTCCTGCGGCTTACAGGCTGTCAGCAGCAGTGCGGCGGCAAGCAGCGCCGTGCAGATCGCTGGAATGCGTTTCATCCCAAAGCCTCCTCTTCCATTGCTTCGTTGGCGGTTTCGCCGGACGCCGCCGGCGGGCCGCCTCTTCCCCACACATCGGCCCCCTTAGGGAACGAGCGCGCGTATTCCTGCCAACTGCGCACGGTGTCGTCCGGAACAGAGGAGGCGTGGAGGCAAAAATAGCGGCGGTCGTAAAAATGCTCCGTTGGAAGGCCTTCCGAAACAAAGGGGCCCCTGTAGGAGCGTGACGGATAGCTGCCGGTTTCGCAGAAGAGCATCACCTCTGCGCGCGCGGAATACAGCGCGCTGCCCGCAAACCAGGTATCGGCGGGATCCTCCCAATCCTCGAAGGCCTCCAGCTCCAGATAAGCGCAGTAGGCCTCCAGCACCGCCTGTCCGTGCGGGGCGGAAGGCGAAAGCTCCTGCGGCACGCTTACCCAAACGCCAACGATTTTTTGCGATTCGCCCTCCACCGTGATGCCCACGGTATAGCAAAACTCGGAATTGGTATAGGCTGTGTCCGCCACATAGGCCGTATAGTGGAAAAACCCAAGGCGGTCTGCGGCGACAAACGACTGCTCTATGTGATCGCTGCAATAGCGCCACCATTCTTCGGGCAGCGCGTTTGCTTTGTACAGCACATCCAAATAGCCCTGCACAGTCTCGTTGGCAACCCAGCTCATACTGCCCATGTATGTGAGCCGGTAAAAATCTGTAGGCTCCTGCTGGCTGCTCTTTTTTAAAATGCGCGTCAGATACAGATCGTCGCTGGTGGGGGCCAGCGCGCCCGCCTGCCGCGTGCGCTCGTGCGGCTGCGCAAAAAGCTGCGCGTCGCCAAGCCACAGCGCCAGCGCGGGAACGGCGCTGAAGGCCAGTGCCAGTACGCCGGTGCACGCCGCCAGCAGTACCCTGCGGGAAAGGCCGCGCAACGGTTTTATTCTGTTCACGGCTGCACCTCCTCTGCGGGTCTGGCGGGTGTGTGCGGCGGGGGATCCGTCTGTGCCTGCCCGGCGGGCAGAACCGGGCCCATCGGCTTGGCCTGCGCCGCTGTCTGCCCCGGCGCCGCGGCAAGACGCACCGTTACCGCCGTGCCCTCGCCGGGCGCGCTCGCAATGCGCAGGCTGCCGCCGTGCGCTTCGGCGATTTTTTTGCACAGCGCAAGGCCAATGCCGCTGCCGCCGCCCGCCCGCGCGCGGGATTTATCCACCATAAAAAACGGTTCGGTCACGCGTTCCACAGCCTCCGGCGGAATGCCGCAGCCTGTATCGCGCACGGTAACGTCCACCGAAGCGCTGCCGTCTGCCCATTGCCATTCCAGATGTACGCAGCCGTCCTTCGGCTTGGCGCGCACCGCGTTCCACACCAGATTATACATAAGATCGGCAAGCAGATCGGCGTCGCCCAGAATCCGCACATCGGGTGCGGGCTGCCTTTGCAGCACAGCGGGCGCGATGAAGGGCGCAAGCGCCCGATGCGCGCGGGAAAAGATCTCCTCCAGCGGCAGCGCGGCAAGCGTGAGCGAGGCATCCGAAAGGCCCAGCAGCTGCAGCAACTTTTGCGAGAGGTTCTCCACCCGGCGCGCCTCGCTGTAAATATAGCCCGCCGCGCGGCGCTGTTCCTCGGGCTCGCACTGCACGCTGCGCAGCGTTTCGGCAAAGCCGATTACGGCGGTCATCGGCGTCTTCAGCTCATGCGAGAACGCGGCCATAAAATCCTCGCGCTGACGTACCGAGAGCTCCAGCGCGGCCACCTTTTCCTCAATGGCGGCGGCCATGGTATCAAAGCTGCGGCTCAGCGCCCCGATCTCGTCGCCGCCCGCAAGGCCGGTGCGCTCGCCGTAGGCGCCTGCGGCAATGCTTCTGCTGGCCTGTGTCAGCCGTGCGAGCGGGCGTGTCAGCCAGCGCGAAAGCAGCGCAATCACCGCGCCCGCGCACGCCAGCACCACAAGCTCCATTTCCCAAAAGCGCAAAAGCGCGCGGTCGCGCGCAGCCAGAACGTTTGTAACGTCGTGGCCGGTAAGCAGCACCACGGCCGTGGCGCCGCCTGCGCGGACGTTCGTTTCAAACAGCATATAGGTTCTGCCGTTTGCACGGTGCATGCGGTAGCTATCCTCACGCCCCGCCGGCTCTGCCGCCCAGGGAAAGGAGCTGTATACCTGCCGCAGTGCCGTTTCGCCCTCCGCGGCCAGCGCAGCGCCGCCTGCCGGGGCTACGGAAGCGCCGGGCTCTGCGCTGCCCGCTGCCGGCAGACCGCCGCCCGCCGGGGCTGTGGAAGCGCCGGGCTCCGCGTTTCGCCCGCCGCCGGCCTCCGGCGCGCCGGAGGCATCCGCCGCGGCCGCTTGCGTCTGCACGCAGAAGATGGCCGCCATGCGCCCGCCCGTATAATCGGACAGAGTGCTGCCATAGCGGGCAAGGTGGCTGTCGGTGACGGTTTCGCCGCGGGCGGCCACATCCAGCAGATCGGATTCCAGCGCGTAGCATTGCAGCAGGTGCTGCGCCTCGGCCTGCTGCCCGGCCTCGTTCAGCGAATCGGTAAAATTGCCGGCCAAAAGCACGGCGCCGCCCAGCGAGAGCGCCAAAGTAAGCACCAGCAGCATGGCGAGCGTCAGCTTCAGCGCAAAGCCCGGCGCGCCGGCTTGCGTTTGGGCCTGGGCTGTTTGAAAAGGCGCTGTAGAGGCTTCGGTATTCTTGGCCGGGCCCGCGGGCGCTTTGGGGCCCGGCCCGGCGGGCTGCGGTGCGCGGCCCTGCGCGGGAGCCTGTTGTGCGGCGGGCTTCGGCGCGGGCTTTGGCATGCGGCTCATGGTTCTTCCTCCGGCACCAGCAGATAACCCACTTTGTATACGGTTTTAATGCGGCTTTGCCAGCCCAGTTTTTTGCGCAGGCGCTGGATGTGCAGATCGAGCGTGCGCGTACTGTCGTCCATTTCGCCGCCCCAAACGCGCTCGAACAGCACGTCGCGGTAGAGCGCTGCGCCCCGATTGCGCATCAGCTGCTCGAGCAGGTCGAATTCGCGCGGCGTCAGCGAAACCTCCGCGCCGTCCTGCAGCACGCGGTGCGATAAAAGATCCAGCGTCACATTCCATGCGCGCAGCTTCGAGCCGCCGCGCCCGGTGCGCCGCAGCACGCTCTCCACACGCGCGATCAGTTCCGCCACCTCGAAGGGCTTTACGATATAGTCGTCTGCGCCCAGCTGCAGGCCGCGCACCCGGTCGCCCAGGGTGCCCTTGGCCGTAATAAAGATCACAGGCGTGCCCATAGGGCGCAGATATTCCAGCAGCTCGTAGCCGCCCAGCCCCGGCAGCATGATATCGAGCAGCACCAGATCGTAGGGATTTTGCTCGATTTTATCTGCCGCCGTCAATCCGTCGTGCACTGCCTCGCACCGGTAGCCCGCGCGGCCGAGGCTCATCTTAATCAGCTGCGCAATGGGCACCTCGTCCTCTACGATCAGAATGCGGTTCATCGCACATTTCCTCCTTTGATTCCTGCGTCCTCTGTCAGGCAACGACTGCGCTGCTTTGCGCCGCGTGCTTTTCTCTACTGTAGCAGACGGATGTATCGAAGTTGTTTCCGCCGCAAAAAAACGGGCCGGGCCGTCTGGCCCAGCCCGAAAACCGAGATTTGAACTTCGGCGCGAAAACCGTTTTTAATACGCCAGCACCACGCCGCCGTTGTAGGCGTAAACGGTGGAGATGCCGCTTGTGGGCGTCAAGATCACCTCGCGCAGCGCGGCGCACTTTTCCAAAAGATCTTTTTTCAGCGCCATCGCGCGCTCGGGGCAGTTGCAGTAGCTCAGCACCAGCCGGCGGCTGGAGGGCTTTTCTGTGCGCAGAGAATCGGAAATAAGCTCCACCAGACGGCGCATTGCGTTTTGCGTGCCGCGCACCTTTTCGATGGGCGCAATATTGCCGTGCCCGTCGTCGCCCATAATGGGCCGCAGCGCGAGAGCGCCGCCCAAAAGCCCCGCCACGCGCGAGATGCGGCCGTTCTTTACCAGATTGGAAAGATCCTCCAGCACAAAACGCGTTTGCATGCGCGCCACAAATGCCGTGATCTCCTCGGTGATGGCCTCAAATGTCCGCCCGCTGTCGATGCCGTCGCGCAGCAGCATCGCCAGCAGCGTCTGCCCGGCAGAGGCGCTCTCGGAATCCACCACATGAACTTTTTTCCTGGGGCAGCGCTCCAGCAGCATCTCGCGCCCGATGCGCGCGGCATTGCAGCTGCCGGAGAGATTGCCGGACAAAGTGACGACAAAACAGGCATCGTACTGTTCCATCGCGGCGGCATAGGCCTCGGGCGATGGGCAGGCCGTGGAGGGCGCGCCCTTGTAGGCCTTCATCTCGGCCAAAAGGCGCTTGGTATCCAGCGCCTCGTCGTCTACATACTGCTTGCCGTCCACGTTGATCGTCAGGCTAACGATATCTACCTTCAGGAGCCGGCGCAGCGCGGGGGTCAAATCGCAGCAGCTGTCCGCAATGATCCCGATCTCCATAGCATATCCCCCTTTTCCGCGCCCGAATGCCCGGAAGCTTCCGCGCGCATTTCAAAACGCTTTTTTTTATTTTAACCATTCTGCGCGCAAAAGTCAAACCGGCCTTGTTTTTCTTTGTGGAATTTGTTAAGATGAGACGGGAAAGATTATTTTGGCTCGAATCGATCAGGAAAGGGAAGGGTACTGCATGAAAACGGATATTCAGATCGCACAGGAGGCACAGCTTTTGCCCATCGCCGAGGTGGCCGCCTCGCTGGGTGTGGAAAGTGAGGCGCAAATTCTATACGGAAGGTATAAAGCAAAGATTGATCACCGTCTTGTAAAAAAAATGGCGTCCAAGCCCGACGCAAAAGTGATCCTGGTTACGGCCATCAGCCCTACGCCCGCGGGCGAGGGCAAAACGACAACGAGCGTAGGCCTTGCAGACGCGATGCACCGCATGGGCAAAAACGTTGTTCTGGCGCTGCGCGAGCCCAGCCTCGGCCCGGTGTTTGGCATTAAGGGCGGCGCCGCGGGCGGCGGCTATGCGCAGGTGGTTCCCATGGAAGATATCAATCTGCATTTTACGGGCGATCTGCACGCCATCGGCGCGGCCAACAATCTGCTGGCCGCGATGATCGACAACCACATCTTTCAGGGCAACGCGCTGGGCATCGATCCGCGGCGCATTACATGGAAGCGCTGTGTGGATATGAACGACCGGCAGCTGCGCTTTTTGACGGACGGCCTCGGCGGCAGGGTGAACGGCACCCCGCGTGAGGATGGCTTTGATATCACCGTGGCCAGCGAGGTGATGGCCATTTTCTGCCTTGCGTCCGATTTGGCCGATCTGAAGGCGCGCCTCGCGCGCATTGTTGTGGGCTATACCTACGCGGGCGAGCCCGTTACGGCGGGACAGCTGAACGCAGCGGGCGCAATGGCCGCGCTTTTAAAGGATGCGTTCGACCCGAACCTGGTGCAGACGCTGGAGCATACGCCCGCGCTGGTGCACGGCGGGCCGTTTGCGAACATCGCGCACGGCTGCAACAGCGTTATCGCCACGCGGCTGGGCCGCAAGCTGGCCGATTATGTCGTCACCGAGGCGGGCTTCGGCGCAGACCTCGGCGCGGAAAAGTTCCTCGATATCAAATGCCGCCTTTCCGGCATCGAACCGTCCGCGGCAGTGGTGGTGGCCACGGTGCGCGCGCTGAAGCATCACGGCGGCTGCCCGAAGGATCAGCTGGGTGTGCCGAATGTGGCATTTTTGAAGGCGGGCTGTGCAAATTTGGAGCGCCATGTAAAAAACCTGCGCGACGGCTTTGGCGTGCCCGTGTGCGTAGCTGTCAACGCCTTTCCCACCGACAGCGCCGAGGAGCAGGAATATCTGCGCGCGCTGTGCGCCGGGTGGGGCGTGCCGTGCGCGCTGAGCGAGGTGTTTGCGAAGGGCGGCGAAGGCGGCCTTGCGCTGGCCGGGGCCGTGCTGGAGATTTTGGACGAGCACCCCGTGCGGTTCCCCTATCCGGCCGACGCGCCTGTGGCGGATAAGATCCGCGCGGTATGCCAAAAGATCTACGGCGCCGCCGACGTCGCCTTCTCCGCCGCCGCCAAAAAGCAGCTGGCGGAGCTTGCGGCAAACGGCTTCGGCACGCTGCCGGTGTGTATTGCAAAAACGCAGTACAGCTTTTCGGACGATGCGTCGCTGCTGGCGGCGCCCGCGGGCTTTACCATGACGGTGCGCGAGCTGCGGCTTTCTGCGGGCGCGGGCTTTGTGGTCGTGGTGATGGGCAATATCATGACGATGCCGGGCCTGCCCAAAAAACCGGCCGCCGAAAACATTGATGTGGACGAAAACGGCGTGATCAGCGGGCTGTTTTGAGGGGCCTTGCTTTGAATGGCCTGCTTTGAGCGGGGCTGCTGCCGCACGGTTTTTGCGCAAGATCCGATCCGCTGCTACCGCCGGTTGCCAAAATGGCACCGGCGGTTGGTGTTTTTTGCCGCGTGTTTCGGGTATGATTCTTTTAAAGAACCCCTTGGAAGGCCTTTGAACCGGCACAAATGGCACAGGAACCATGCGGCCCGCGCCCTGCGTTGCTTTGCGGTGCTTCGGTGCTTTCGGCAAGAGCCTCCACGGAACTCCACGGAAAAGGAGCGATCCTCATGACCCTTCATGAACGTATTTTCGAGCTGCGCCGTGCGGCGGGGCTTTCGCAGGAGACGCTGGCCGAGCGGGTGGGCGTTTCCCGGCAGGCCATTGGCAAATGGGAAAACGGCGCCGCGCTGCCGGGGCTGGATAACCTGCAGGCGCTGGCCGCAACGCTGGGCGTAAGCTGCGATGAACTGCTGACGGGCGATGACGCCCGGGGGGCTTTCGGCTCCGGCGCAGCCCGGCGGGACGCCGGGGCAGTGCCGGCCGGGTCCGGCGCCTGCCCAAAAGAGGGCGGCCCCAATGCGCCGCCCGCCGCCGGGGCCGAAGCAACGGAAGGCAGAAACCCGCCCGCCGCCGGGGCCGAAGCAACGGAAGGCGGAAACCCGCCCGGCGCCGGGGCCGGGCTTTCAAACGCCGGACTGCATGCGCTGCTGGATGCCTATCAGGCCGCGCAGCGGCAGGCAGCCCGACGGCAGCGTATGCTTCTGGCCAGCTTGGCCGTTATGCTGCTGGCGCTTGCCTGCCTGGGCGTGCTTGCCGATACGCGGCTGCGCGCGCTGGCCGGGCGCGTGGACGACGTTTCCGGCCGGATGGACGGCATCGACCGGCGCATCGACGACCGTGTCGGTTCCATCCGCGCACAGATCGAGGAAAGCCTGCAGGAATCCGAGCGTATTGTTGCAAATTTTGATTGGCAGTACCGCATGCTTTCGCAGGACAGTATGGAGCTGACGCTGACCGCAACGCCCAAAAGCTGCCGGGAGGGCACAGCCGCCGCGTTTTCTGTAGTGCCCTCCAACGGCGATGCCATTACCGCCGAGGCCGCGCCGCGTGCGGACGGCGTGTTTACCGCGCGGCTGAGCATCCCGCTTACAGAGGCATACGAGAACTTTTCCGTGATGGCCGCGTTTACCACGGAGGGGGAGACGCAGTCGCAGCTGCTGTTTTACGAGACGGCCTTTTATTCCGCCCGCCGCACTCTGGCGAACCTGACGCTGCGGGAATTCCGCGCCACGGTACTTTCGCCGGGCTCCGATGCGGCGCGCCTTTCCCTTGGCGGCGAATGCGGGCTGGAGATCCGGCGCGCGGGCATGGAGGACGCCCCGGTTCCCGTATCGGCCGAGGTGGCGCTGCTGGTGGACGGTGAGCGGGCGGCGGTAAAGACAGTGGAGCTGAACGACACGTTCGGCGCGCAGGACGCGCTTTCCGGCGACGAGGCCCAGCTGCAGGCGGGCAGCGCCACCGCCCTCTCGGCTACCTTTTATGTGCGCTTCGAGCCGATGGAGATCCCTCTGCCGCGCACCGGCGCGGTGCTGGAGGCCACCGTGACGGATTCCGCCGGCCGCACCGTCACCTGCCGGCAGGAGGTATATGCGCCCTGAGGGCCGCCTGCTTTAAGGGCCGGCACTTCTGCCCCGGTGCTGGGAGGGCCTTGACGAGGGCTCTCCCCTTAACTTAAGGAAGCACTGATTAAATCGGCAGGTCAGATCGGCGAGCAGATTTTTCGTCTGTTTGCAGACCCAAAATTGCAGGAATACTGTCTGTATTTCAAGATTTTGGGGCAAAAACAGGCGGAAAATATGCCGTCGAGATGCGCCCGATGATTTATTCAGTGCTTCCTTAAAGGGAAGAACCGGAGAAAATCGAAAAGAGGCCGCGCGGTAAAGCGCTTGGCTTTGCCTGAGATCCTCCGGGACTCTGCCGCTTTTTTCGACAGGCATACAAAGCCGCCCCGTACCCTGATATTCGGGAAACGGGGCGGCTTTAACGATGCCTTTTCGATCACCGATGCCTGCCCGCCGGGTTGGTCTGCATCCGGTATGGGCAAACAGCGCGAGCCGTCAGGATCCCGAAAGCGGCCCATGATCACAAAACGAGAAACGTGCAGGTGCCGGGAGCCAGCTCGACGGTGCCGGCCCTTTGCAGAACGGGCACCAGCTCGGGCAGGGCGTTGTTTGCGCCCGGCGTCAGGAGCCTGCCGTTCAGCGTCATCACCGCCGCCGTTCATATCGCCCTTGCCGATGGCGGCGTTGTCGCCGCCGGTCACCTCGGCAAATTCCACATTGCAGGACATCAGTATGCAGCACAAAACGATCCCCACCGGCGCTCGTTTATAATCTCGCCGCCGGCGCACAGATCAAGAACCGGATATGGATCAAGAAGCGGGTATGGATCAAGAACCGTCCGTTTTTCTTGACAATCCGTCCGCTTTACGATACAATGGCCGCAGAAAACGGAAAATGACCGGCAGGGAAGGTAAAAGGATGCCGAACCCTGTGGATTTTTCCGGTGTACAGCGGTATAATGGATGAGGAACTGTTTTCTAAACATGCCGCGCCGAAACGCGCGGCCGGGGAGTGGTAAAGAATGTTTATTTCCGAGATGTTTCGGGAGAGGGCCTGTTTGTTTTCCATCGAGGTGTTCCCACCCAAAAAAGAGGGCGCGGTGCAGGCGGTGCTGTATCCGGCGCTAAAGGCCATGAGCGCTCTCAAGCCGGATTTCATCAGCGTCACCTACGGCGCGGGCGGCGGAATGGCCGGGCAGTCCACCGCGCAGATCTCCTCTCACATCAAAAACGACCTGGGCATCGAGGCCCTTGCGCACCTTACTTGTGTGCATTCCACGCGCGGGCAGGTGCGTGAAACGCTTGCGGCACTGCGCGCCGCAAACGTGGAAAATGTGCTTGCGCTGCGTGGCGATGTAAACCCGGAGCTGCCGCGCTGTACCGATTTTACCTATGCGAGCGACCTTGTTGCCGCCGCTGCCGCGTTCGGCGGCTTCGACGTGACGGGCGCGTGCTACCCCGAGGGGCATGCGGAATGCCCCTCTCTGCGGCAGGACGTGGAAAACCTGCGCCATAAGGTGGAGGCGGGCGCTTCGCATCTCATCACGCAGCTGTTTTTTGATAACGGCTGCTATTACCGCTTTTTAAATATGGCGCGCAAGGCGGGGCTCTCCGTTCCCGTGCATGCGGGCGTAATGCCCATTGTGAGCAGCCGCCAGATCGAGCGCACCGTCAAGCTCAGCTCGGCCAGCCTGCCGCCGCAGTTTACCAAGATGGTAAGCCGCTACGGCGACGATCCGCAAAGCCTGTACGACGCGGGCATCGATTACGCTGTCCGGCAGATTCGCGATCTGATCATCGGCGGTGCGGACGGCATCCATCTGTATGCGATGAATAACGCGGACGTAGCGCAGCGCGTATACGAAGGCGTCTGCGATCTGCTGCCGCAGCGCGCATGACGGGGGTTTGGGAGCCGGCGCTGCCCGAACAGCCGGATACTGCGCAGGCACTGCGCTATCTGGGCGTTCCGGATGCCAAAGACGCCGCGCTGCGCGCACTGCTGCAAAGGGCCGAGCGGGCGCTGCGCGATGCCGCAAGGCCGCGTGCCGTCAGCCTGCGCGCCGGGCGGCAGGCTCTGGCCGCCTGCCTGCAGGGTGAAGACCTGGAACGCCATTTAAAGGGCTGCGAGGACTGTGTGCTGCTGGCGTGTACGCTGGGCGCGGGCGTGGACGCCGCCCAGCGCGCGGCGAATGCCGCCGATATGGCCTATGCCGTCGTGCTGGACGCGCTGGCCTCGGCGCTGGCTGAACAGATTGCCGATGCGGCGCAGCAGGCGCTGCGCCGGCAGGCGCGCGGAGAGGGCCTTTTTCTTACAGGGCGCTTTTCGCCGGGCTATGGCGATTATCCCATTGCGCTGCAGAACGAATTGCTGCGCCTTGTGGACGCGCCGCGCAAAATCGGCCTGTGTGCCACACCGACACATTTGCTTACGCCGCGCAAAAGCATTACGGCGGTGCTGGGGCTTGCCGGGCATCCCGTAACGGGCAGCCGCGCGGGCTGCGCGCACTGCGCGCTGCGCGGAAACTGTGCGTATCGAAAAGAGGGGAAAACGTGTGAATGATATTTTTTGCAGGCAGCGCACGCTGCTGCTGGACGGCGCAATGGGCACCATGCTGCAAAAAAGCGGCCTCAGGCTGGGGGAACGGCCGGATCTTTTGTCCATTACGCATCCCGAGGCCGTCGAGGGTGTCAACCGCGCCTATGTGCAGGCGGGCAGCGATTTTATCTGTGCCAATACCTTCGGCTCCAATGCCAAAAAATTAGCGGGCTGCGGCCATACGGTGGAGGAAGTTATCCACGCCGGAGTGGCCGCCGCAAGGCGGGCGGCCGCGGGAACGTCCGCCCGCGTGATCCTGGACGTCGGCCCCATCGGCGAGCTGCTGGAGCCCGCCGGGCCGCTGCGCTTTGAGGAAGCATACGAGATCTACAGGCAGGTGGTGGCGGCCGGCTGGCATGCCGGAGCCGATCTGGTAAAATTTGCCACAATGACCGATCTGTACGAGGTAAAGGCCGCGATCCTTGCGGCAAAGGAGCATACGCCGCTGCCGGTACTTGTGGCCATGACGTTTGAGGCAAACGGCCGCACGTTTACGGGCTGTACGGTGGAGGCGCTGGCGCTGCTGGCCGAAGGGCTCGGCGCAGACGGCGTGGGCATCAACTGCTCGCTGGGCCCGGCAGAGATCTACCCGCTGGCGCAGCGCCTGTGCGCGGCAACAAGCCTGCCGGTCTTCATCAAACCGAACGCGGGCCTGCCTAACCCGGCCACCGGGGCGTACAGCGTGGGGCCGGAGCAGTTTTGCGCGGAGCTGGAGCGCTACCATGCGCTGGGCATTGCGGCAGTGGGCGGCTGCTGCGGCACAACGCCGGAATACATCGCGCTTTTGGCACAGGCGTTTGCGGACAAAGCGCCCGTGCAGCGCGCGCCGGCGCAGCGCAGCGCGGTGTGCACGCCCACGCGCACAGTGGAGCTCGATACGGTGCGCGTCATCGGCGAGCGCATCAACCCCACGGGCAAAAAGCGCTTTCAGCAGGCGCTGCGCGACAAAGATATGGATTACCTGCTCTCGCAGGCCGTGGAGCAGGCCGGTGCCGGTGCGGACATTCTGGACGTAAACGTCGGCCTGCCGGATGTGGACGAGCCCGCGATGATGGCGCGCGCGGTAAAGGCCATCCAGAGCGTGTGCGAACTGCCGCTGCAGCTCGATTCCACCAATGCCCGGGCGCTGGAGGCGGGGCTGCGTGTCTACAACGGCAAGCCCATTGTAAACTCGGTAAACGCGGAGCAGGCGGTGCTGGATCGTCTGCTGCCGCTGTGCAAAAAATATGGCGCGGCGGTTGTGGGCCTTACGCTGGACGAAAACGGCATCCCGCCCAAAGCCGAGGCGCGCTTTGCGCTGGCGGAAAAAATCGTGGCGGCCGCCGAGGCGGCGGGCATTCCGCGCACGGACGTATACATCGATTGCCTCACGTTAACGGCCAGCGCCCAGCAGGAGGCGGCGCAGGAAACGCTGAAGGCCGTGCGCATGGTAAAGGAGCGCCTTGGTGTGCACACGGTGCTTGGCGTATCGAACATTTCGTTCGGCCTGCCGTGCCGCGAGCAGGTGAATACCGCATTTTTAACGCTCGCGATGGCGCACGGGCTCGATCTGCCGATTCTGAACCCCAACAGCGGGGCGATGATGGCGGCGGTGGCCAGCTTTAAGGTGCTGTACAATTTCGACCGCGATTCGCGCGAGTATATTGCGCGCTATGCCGGGCAGACGGCGGCCGTGCCGGCTGTGGCCGCACAGGCGGAGCTTTCCCTGCATGACGCCGTTCTGCAGGGCCTGAAGATGCAGGCGGCAGACGCCGCGAAGGCCGCGCTGCGCACGGTGCGGCCCGAGGAACTGGTGAATACCGTGTTGATCCCCGCGCTGGACGCGGTGGGCGGCGGTTTCGAGAAGGGCACACTGTTTCTGCCGCAGCTGCTGCAGTCTGCCGGGGCGGCGCAGGCCGCGTTCGACGTTGTGAAGAACGCCATTGCCGCGTCCGGCAGGCAGGGCGGCGGCAAGGGGAAGATCGTAATCGCGACGGTGAAGGGCGATATTCACGATATCGGGAAAAATATCGTCAGGACACTGCTGGAAAACTACGGCTACGATGTGATCGATCTGGGGCGGGACGTGCCGCCCGAAACGGTGGTGCAGGCCGTGCGGGAACACGGTGCGCGTCTGGTGGGCCTGAGCGCCCTGATGACGACGACGCTTTGCAGTATGGAGGAAACGATCCTCGCCCTGCGCGCGGCCGGGCTGCCGTGCCGCGTGATGGTGGGCGGCGCGGTGCTCACGCCCGAGTACGCGGAGAAGATCGGCGCGGATTACTACGCCAAAGACGCAAAACGATCGGTGGATATCGCGAAAGAGGTTTTGGGATAAAAGCGCGCATCGCCCGTTCTGGGGCAGCCGGCGCCGGGAGAAAACGGCGCCGGGAACGGCAAGCCGGCCGGGGCGTCTCCCGCGCGGGAAACCGGACGCTTTTGCCTGTTTTATATAGGGCGATCGATCTGTGATAATGCAAAAAGTCCGCTTCGGCATGCAGCCAAAGCGGACTTTTTGCATAGGATTTGTCTGCGGGCCCGATTTACGCCTTATATTGCAGATCCTCCACGGTCCAGCCCTCTAAAACGGGGATCATCGCCGCGGCGTCGCGCTTTGCGTCGGGCAGGCTGTGTTCGCGGTAGTTGCCGCACTCCAGCTCGGACGCACCCGGGATCTCGCCCGTAAAATCGGCCATGAACCGCATGCTGTCCTGCACCAGACGGATGGCGTCGGCATGCGGCAGGCTGCGCGTTAGCATATAGCAGCCCGTACGGCAGCCCATCGGCCCGATGTAAATAATGTGCTCCTTGTAGGCCGAGTTGCGCGCGTAGGTAGCAAACAGGTGCTCGATGGTGTGCAAAGAGCCGTTGGAAAGATAATCTCCGCCGTTCGGCTTCTTCATGCGCACGTCATAAGTGACGACGTCTCCGTCTGTGCGGGAGATGTACATTCCGGGCTCCAGCTTGGTGTGATCGACAGAAAAGCTTGCGATGCGTTCCATAACTCATTCCTCCATAACTCCAATGACCGTGCCTTGACGGCAGTGCGATGCGGGCGCCAGACCGTTGGGCGGGCCCTTGCGCGGCGCTGCCATGCAGCAGTCTGCCTGCCTGCTATTATAGAACAGTTTGTCCGTTTGTGCAAGCAAAAAACCTTGATGGCTCGCTGCCGTTTACCTATACCGGATAGAGGCAAACCCGGCAGGCTGTCTTACCGATCCCACTTTTCGCAAAGCTCGTTCAACTGTCCGGCAAAGCGGCCCAGATCCTTGTTTGTGCCGCCACGGTTGTGCGCGATCACAAGCATCAGGCGCTTGCCGGCCGCCAGCAGCTTCTGATATGCGGCGCTCTGCGGGCGTTCGTCGCCGCCGAAGGCTTGTGCCGGCTGCTTGCGTTTGCGGCTGCCTTCAACCACCCAGCGGCCCAGGGCAAAATCGTATTCGGCGCCGGGATACGGCGCGTCGGCATCATATCCGCATTCCGTGCGCAGCCGTTCGGAGAACGAATCGCACACCGCGTCGTCGCCGTGAACGACAAACACTTTTTTGGGCTTGTGCTCAAAATTGCCCAGCCATTCGATCAGGCCGAGTTTGTCGGCGTGGCTGCTCATGCCCTCCAGCTTTTGAATGTGGGCGCGCACTGTAATTTCTTCGCCGAACAGCTGCACCACCGGCGTGCCCTCCAGCAGGGCGCGGCCAAGTGTGCCGTGTGATTGATAGCCCACAAACAGTACCGTGCATTCGGGCCGCCACAGATTGTGCTTTAAATGGTGGCGGATACGGCCCGCCTCGCACATGCCGCTGGCCGAAAGGATTACTTTGCAGTGACGGTCGGCGTTGATGGCGCGGGAATCATCGCTGGTGACGCTGGTGACAAGATCGGGGAACGAGATGGGGTTCACACCCTGCTGCAGCAGGGCACGCGCCCGTTCGTTGCAGCAATCCCAAATGTTTTTGCGGAAGATATTGGTGGCCTCGTTTGCGAGCGGGCTATCGACATATACCGGAAAATGGTCGTGGCCCTTCACCAGCCCGCGCGCTTTTACCTGCGAAAGAAAGTACAAAAGCTGCTGTGTGCGCCCCACCGCAAAGCAGGGGATCACCACATTGCCGCCCCGGTCGAATGTTTTTTGCAGCACATCCGCCAGCAGCGGAATGTAGTCCTCCTGCGGCTGGTGTGTACGGTCACCGTATGTGCACTCCATCACCACATAGTCGGCCTCATGCAGCGGCTGCGGGTTGCGGATGATCTTCTGGTGCTTGTTGCCAATGTCGCCCGAAAAGACGATGAGCTCGGTCTTTCCGTTTTCCGTTACCCAAACCTCAATGTTGGCGCTGCCCAGCAGATGGCCGGCATCGTTAAAGCGGATCTCGATGCCCTCGAACAGATGGATGATGCGATCGTAGGGATAGGGCCGGAACTGCTGTGCCGCTGTCATGGCGTCCTCCACGGTATACAGGGGCACATAGGGCTGGCTACCCGCGCGTTTTGCCTTGCGGTTGCGCCATTCGGCCTCAAACTCCTGAATATGCGCCGAATCGCGCAGCATAATGCTGCACAGCTGTGCCGTGGCGGTGGTGGCGTAAACGGGCCCCGCAAAGCCCTGTTTTACCATCAGCGGGATGCGGCCGGAGTGGTCGATATGGGCATGTGTCAGCAAAATGGCGTCCAGCTCGCCCGGCGCTATCGGCAGGGGCTGGTTTTCATAAATATCCGGCCCCTGCTCCATGCCGCAGTCGATCAGGATCCGTCGGCCGCAGGCCTCCATCAGAATGCTCGAACCGGTCACCTCATGTGCGGCGCCTAAGAATGTCAGTTTCATAGTGGTGCCTCCCTTATCATGGAGAAAATATTTGCGCGGGCGTGTTTGCGCCCCGAAGCCGGCAAAAAGGTGCAATGGTTTATTTTAATTGTAGCACTTTATGGTGAAAAAAGATAGTATTTACGCAGAAAATTTATTTTTTTTATCTGAAACAAATAAATCCTTGCAAAAGTTTGTCAAAAAATTTTGCGGCGCCGAATCTGCGGTTGACATTTCGCACGAAAATATTGTATCATAAATCATAGCGCACAGAGTTTGCGCCGCTGCACCGCTTTGGCATGCAAAGCGGAATATTTGCCGCCGTGGCGAAACAGGCAAACGCAAGGGACTTAAAATCCCTCGGAGGAAACTCCTTACGGGTTCAATTCCCGTCGGCGGCACCATGTCGGGGCAAGCTGCGTATCGCTTGCCTCGATTTTATTTATAAAATCGAGGGTGCGCTCACTTCGCTGCCCCTCCTTTTCCCCGCAAAGCTTTGCTGCGCAAACCTCTGCGGGCCGCCCTTATGGACTGCGCCCCATTCAAAGGGCGCGTTGCAAAATGCGCGCAAAAAAGCGAGCAGGGAGGCCCGAAAAAGGTTGCCCGGCTTGCTTTTTTTGCCTGCGTTCTGTATAATAACCACAAAGAACCTCTTGCTGCGGCGCGCGGTTTCCCTTCAAGGGAGAACGCGCCTTTTCCGCACACTCCCACCCGATTTTTCATATGCTGGTAAAACAGGCAGGGATAAAAAGCGCCGAACGCGCTCCCTGCCGGAATGGGACGGCGCGATGGGAAAAGCGTTTTGCGCTTTGCCTGCCCAAAGAGCCGCCCGTCAATGGGGGGAGATCGTATGTTAAGCGGCGTGATGCTGATTGTGGTGACGATGTTTGCGGTGCTGGGCGCGTATTACTTATCCGACGTGCTTACGGGATGCCTGTTCCGGCGCAAAAAGGCAGGGGAGGCGCTTGTAGTGCTGCGGGCGGAAACGGGCGACAGGATGTGGGCGGGCGTGCTCGATGTGCGCGCCGTGCTGCCGGATATTCCGGTGGTGGTGCTGTGCGCAGACGGAGAAACGATCTTTCCGCCGGGCGCGGGCGTGCGGGGCGTGGCGCTGGCCACGCGGGAAACGCTGGCCGAGGTGATCGAGGCGCATCTGGAGGAACAAAAATAAGCCGGGCAAACGGGAACAAGCAAAAAAGAAGAACCCGATAGCCGGGCAAACGGGAATAAAACCCTAAAAATAGGGATAAGCCGGAAAATAAACCGGATCAACAGCAATAAACGGAGCGGACAAAAGGAGAGGCGCATATGGCGCTGGAATGGGAACAGGAGTGGCAGACCCTTTCGGGTACGGTGGAAAATATCGTATATTGCAACGAGGCGAACGGCTATACGGTGCTGGAGCTCTCCAGCGAGGGGGAACTGTATACGGCCGTGGGCGAGCTGTCGAGCATCCACGTGGGTGAGGATGTTACGCTGCACGGGCGCTTTGCCACGCACCCAAGCTTCGGCGAGCAATTTCGCGCCGAAGCGTTTGAGGTGCGCCTGCCGGAAAGCGCTGCCGCCATCCGGCGCTATCTTGCCTCGGGCGCGCTGCCGTATATCGGCAAGGCCCTGGCGGGACGCATTGTGGATGCGTTCGGCGCCCAGACGCTGGAGATCATCGCCACAGATCCCGGGCAGCTTGCGAAGATCCGCGGCATCACGGCAGAAAAGGCGCGCAGCATCTCGACGGAATTCAAGCGGATGTTCGGCGTGCGCGAGGCCATCGGCTACCTTGCGCGGTACCATCTGCCCGCCGGGGCGGCGGTGGCGCTGTACCGTCAGTACGGGCAGGATACGGTGGATATCGTTTCGCACAATCCCTATGTGCTGTGCGGGCCGCCCGCGTATCAGGATTTCGGCGCGGCCGACGCCATCGCGCAGGAGATGGGCCTTTTGTACGATGCGCACGAGCGTGTGTGCGCGGGCCTGCTGTTTGTGCTGCGCCATAACCTGCAAAACGGACATACCTGCCTGCCGCGCGATAAAATGTGCGCGGCGGCGTCCGGCTTTCTGCGCGTAGAGCCGGAGACGGTATTTTCCACACTGGATACGATGCTGGCCGCGGGCGCGCTGTGCGCCGTGGAGCTGAACGATGCGGGCTGGGTATATCTGCCGGAATATTTACAGGCGGAACGTCACATTGCGTTCCACCTGAGGCGGCTGATCCACTGGCCGGGTGCGGGTACCGGCGATACCGAAAAATTTATCGCCCGGGCCGAGGCCAGCCAGAACATTACCTATGCGCCCCTGCAGCGCAGGGCGATCGCGGCGGCGTTCTGTTCGAACGCGCTGGTGCTTACAGGCGGGCCGGGCACGGGCAAAACCACAACGGTGAACGGCATTCTCAGCGCGTTTGAGCAGAATGGCGACCGTGTGATGCTTGCGGCGCCTACGGGCCGGGCCGCAAAACGCCTTTCGGAGCTGACGGGCCGCAAAGCAAAAACCATTCACCGTCTGCTGGAGGTGGATTTTGGCAAAAACGATGCGGTGCGCTTTCAGCACAACGAGAAAAACCCGCTGAAATGCGATGTGCTCGTTATAGACGAAATGAGCATGGTGGATGCGCTGCTGTTCGAAAGCCTGCTGCGTGCGCTGCGCCCGCAGTGCAGGCTGATCATGGTGGGCGATGAGGATCAGCTGCCCAGCGTGGGCGCGGGCAACGTATTGGGCGGCATCATCGCTTCTGGCGTTGTGCCCACGGTGCGTCTGCGGGATATTTTCCGCCAGGCGGCCCAGAGCATGATCGTTTCGAACGCGCACCGCATTGTGACGGGCGAGCGGCCCGAAAAGGGTACGCGCGACAGCGATTTTTTCATGCTGGAATCGGATGGGGAAGCGTGCCTCGAATTGGTGTGCGATCTGGTCTGCCGCCGTCTGCCGCAGCGCTATGGCTTCGATCCGTTCGAGGATATTCAGGTGCTGTGCCCCTCCAAGATCGGCCTTTTGGGCGCCGTATCGCTGAACGCGGCGCTGCAGCAGCGGCTGAACCCGCCGGGGCCCGGCCGCGCCCAGCTGACAGTGCGCGATAAGATCCTGCGCGTGGGCGATAAAGTGATGCAGGTGCGCAACAATTACGACATCCCCTATACCCGCCCCGACGGCGGCGAGGACGGCGCGGGCGCTTTCAACGGCGATCTGGGCGTGATCGTGGGGGTAGACCCTCACGAGGGCAGCGTTACGGTGCGCAGCGAAGACCGGCTGCTGGTGTATACCTCCGAGCATGTGCGCGAGTTGGAGCCCGCTTATGCCGTTACCATCCACAAAAGCCAGGGCAGCGAATTTGCCGCCGTGATCATTCCCGTAATGGAGGTGCCGCCAAAGCTTTTGTACCGCAATCTGCTGTATACGGGCGTTACGCGCGCAAAAACGCTGTGCATTCTTGCGGGGCACAGCGCCGAGGTGGTGCAGATGGTGAACAGCGTGCGGCGCAACAAACGCTTTTCGTGCCTTGCGCAGCTGCTTTGCGGTGCAGGAGAGGACGCGCCCCCAAATGACGGAGCAAAATGAACGGCGGGCCTGCCGTGAGGGGGAGAAAGGGCTGTGAGCAACCGGAAAAGACGGGCCATAAGCTGCCTTGCGAAGCTGCCGTCGCTTGGCATGCAGCTGCTGTTCCCGACCCGATGCCCGTTTTGCGATGCGGTGCTGGGCTTTTCGGGCCCGTGCACGGCCTGCGAAGAAAAGCTGCGCACGGTGCGCCGCGCGCCCGGAAAGCCCGTTCCCGCGCAGGGGCACGAAACACAGTTTATAGATATGGTATACGCGCCGTATTTTTACGAATCTGTTGTACAAAGCGCAATTTTACGCATGAAATTTCACGGCAGGCCGGATCTGGCACGCCCGCTGGCCGGCCGGATGGCCGGAGCGCTGCGTGCGGCTGTGCTCGCCGTGCAGGCAGAGTGGATCGTTCCCGTTCCCTCCGACCGCGGCGAGCTGTGCCGCCGGGGCTACGATGTGCCGCTGGATCTGGCGCGTCTGCTGGGGGCAGAGCTGTGCGTGCCCGTGGTGCAGGCGCTTTGCAAAACACGCACGACAACGCCGCAGGCAACCCTTTCGGGCGAGGAGCGCCGCCGCAACCTGCACGGCGCGTTTGCCGTGCGAGCGGGGATATCGGTAGCCGGCCGCCATATCCTATTGGCGGACGACGTGTATACCACCGGCGCAACGCTGGATGCATGCGCCGGCGCGCTGAAGGCAGCGGGAGCAGCTTCGTGCACTGGCATTTGCATTGCCGCGGTGCGCTGAAGGGAAACGGCCCGCTTCGCCGATCGTATATAAAAGCACACCGTTTGCCAAAGCAGTTTTTGGCAATTGCACAGCGCTGCCTTTCTTCTAAGAAAGGCCTTTGGCATTATCTGAATATGGCTGAGGGAAACCACCGTGCCAGCTGTGTGGCGAAACGGTGCGCGCAAAAAAGTATTTCTATGTGCTGCGCCCCATTTTGGCCCGCCGCTGGATCCGGGAAAAAGGTACAACGCCGCCGATGCGCTTTGACGAGTTTTTGGAGAGCCAGTTGGAGGCGGGCCTGAAAAGCGCGGTGCAGGAACCGCTGGAGCCGAAGACGCATGCGCCGGAGCGGCGCGAGATCCGGCGCGTGGAGATACTGAACGAATATCCGGAAAAAGCCTCGCCGAGATCCGCGCGCGCATTGCACAAATGCCGGAGGAACCAAAGCCCGGACGGGAAGAGCTCAACGCGCTGCTTTTATCCGAACTGCGGCGCGGACAGAATGCAAAAGAAAGCCTGTAATACGGCGCGGGCTCTCATGCCGTAAAGAAGTTTTTACGAACGGAATGTGAACCGTAAGGGATACGGCAAAAACAATTTGCCCATACCTGCCGGGGGGAGGGAATGCCGATGCGGATATTGCCGGAGCCGGTACGGCGCGCGCTTACGCGGCTGTGGGATGCGGGCTTTGAGGCATATGTGGTGGGCGGCGCGGTACGCGATGCGCTTTTGCAGTGCGCGCCCAGAGATCACGATATTGCCATGGATGCATCCCCGGAGCAGATCAGACGGCTGTTTGGCGGATGCCGCGTGATCGATACCGGCCTTGCGCATGGTACCGTGACGGTGCGCATCGAGCATATGCCGCTTGAGATCACCACCTACCGCGCCGAATATCCAAAGGACGCGGGGATCAAACAAGAAGCTGCGGCGGTGCGCGGTTTGCATCCGGAAGAAGCGCCCACCCAAAAAGGAGCAGCTTTGCAGAGCGGCGTCTCCCGCGGCCTTTGGGCAGATCTTGCCTGCCGTGATTTTACGTTCAACGCGCTGGCTTGGCATCCCGATGCGGGGATTATCGATCCGTTCGGCGGCGCGCAGGATCTGGCAAACGGTATTGTGCGCTGCCCCGGCACGCCCGCATCGCGCTTTCGGGAGGACGCAGTACGCATTTTGCGCGCGTTGCGTTTTGCCGCGGTGTATGGTTTGCGCATCGAGCCGCAAACCGCGCAGGCTCTGCGCGAAAACCGGCTGCTGCTGCGGGCATCCGCCGCCGAGCGTGTGCGCGAAGAACTGACGCAGATCCTCTGCGGCGCTTTTGCGGCCAAGGTGCTGGAGGAATATGCCGAGACGGTCGCCGTGGTGCTGCCGGAGATCGCGCCCATGTTTGGTTTCGAGCAAAAAAATCCGCATCACGATAAAGATGTTTGGCGCCATACGCTTGCCGTGGTGGAGGCCGCGCCCGCCGAACCGGTTCTGCGCTGGGCGGCGCTGCTGCACGATGCCGGCAAACCCGCGTGCTTTTCGCTTGATGCGGACGGCGTCGGCCATTTCTACGGGCATGCCGGGCAAAGCGCACAGCTGGCAGATGCGGTGCTTGCCCGCCTGCGGTTTGATACGTGCCGGCGGGAGCAGATTGTTCGGCTCGTGCGCCGCCACGATACGCCCGTGCTGCCCGCGGAACGGCAGCTGAAACGTCTGCTGAATCAGCTGGGAGAAGCAGATACGCGCCGCTTGATCGCCCTGCAAAGGGCGGATACCTGCGGCCAGGCGCCCGTGTGCCTGGAACGGCTGCCGCTTTTGGAAAAAGCCGGGCAGCTGCTGGATGCGCTGCTGCGCGAAAAAGCTTGCTTTTCCCTGCGGGATCTTGCCGTAAACGGTGACGATATGCTTGCGCTGGGCTTGCGGGGCAAGGCTGTGGGCGCTGCGCTGGACGTATGTCTTTGCGCCGTGCTGGACGGCGCTGTTCCCAACGAACGCGCGGCACTGCTGCAGCACGTGCAGAAGAACGCGGAGGATTCTGTTTAAGCCTTATTTTGCCGGCTAAGGTTTCGGCAATTCCCTGTCAATTATCCGCAAATTCCGTGCGGACAATTTGCCGGCAAGCCTGCGCCGGGGCGGTTTTTGAGCCGATCCATGCGCTTTTTCGCGGCAAATGCCGCGCCGGCGTGATTGATCAAGAATGGTGTCTGCCAGCAGATCTCGATGGAACAGTGCTCCGCCGGAAGGGCGCGCACGATGCGGGGGAAGCGCCGGGAATTCCAGATGTTGGAATTTTTCCCCGGAAATCTGTACAAAAGTTGCTTTGGGCCATATGCGGTTTTGTGGATGTGGGAGAAATCGCGTGCTTTTGTGCAATATGCACGATACAAACCCAAAAAAATGTGCTATAATACCTAAGGCGGAGCGACAAAGGGCGTGCCAATCGGGTGCGCGGCCTCCGCAGGGGCGCGCGGCGGGAAGGGCGTGTCCACGCGGCCGAAGCGCCGCAGAGAGAAAGGAAGGTACCGTTATGGTAAAGCAGATCAATATTCAGAACTTCGAGCAGATCAAGCAGATCCTCAATGCGGCGGTGAGCTGCCGGGATAACATTGGGGTACACGATATGCGCGGCAGCATTGCCGACGCAAAAAGCATCCTCGGCCTGATGAGCCTCGATTATTCGCACCCGGTGAAGGTGGTAAGCGAAAACGAGGCCGAGCTGCACCGCGTGTGCAAGGCCATTAGCTGAGCTGAACGAAAAATCTGCCGAAAGACGCCGCGGAGGGTGCTCCGCGGCGTCTTTTTTCATGGTTTTTGCCGTGCTTTTTCAATATTTTTTGCAGCGCGGCTCTTGCAATCTGCACAAAAGTTTTGTATAATATTTTTCGATAAACACGCAGACGGAGAGAGTACGCGCAGAATACGCAGGCTCGGGCGGCTGGCAGAGGCCGCCTCAGAGAGGGACGCCGTTGGCTGCAAGCGTCCGGGAATGCATCCGCGCCGAAGTTCACTCCCGAGTGGTCTCGCTGAACGCGCCGCGCTGAACATCGTTTTCGCTGAGCATTTTTTGCTGCCGGCAATGCGCAAAGCCCGGAGAAGCCGCTGCAAAGCCCGGGCAATGCGCAAAGCCTTGACGATGCACAGAAAAGCGGCCTGCCGGTAGGCGGGGACGGGCCTTCCCGTTACAGAAGAAAAGAGTGTTTGCTCTTGTACGTTTGTACGGCAAAAACATGGGTGGTACCGCGGAGTTTGCGATGTGCAGGCTTCGTCCCTGACAAGTGCGCGGGGACGGGGCCTTTTTTGCGCCTGTTTTCGCGCGGCAAGCGCCCGTCTCTTCCGGGAACAGGCGGGATCAACCGCGCCGCTGCGGCGCGCAGAACAGGCTGCCTGAAGGCGGCGCAGACGCAAAGACGCCCGGTGGGCATGCGCGGCGCTTTGGGCAAAAAACCAAAGGATTTGGGCAAAAAAACAAAGGGGAGAAGGAGCAACATGAGACAGGCATTGGAGGGCATTCGCAAAAATGCCGATGCGCTGATCGCCGCTGCGCAGAACGCCGCCGCGGTGGATGAGCTGCGCGTGCGTTTTCTGGGCAAAAAAGGCGAGCTGACGGCCATCCTCAAGCAGATGGGCAAGCTCACGGCCGAGGAACGCCCCGTGATCGGCGCATTGGCAAACGAGGTGCGCGAGGCCATCACAGAGGATATCGTGCGCCGCACTGCAGAATTAGAGGCAGCCACGCTTGCCGCGCGGCTGGAGGCAGAGCGCATCGACGTAACGCTGCCGGGCAGGCAGCCCGCGCGCGGCAGACGCCACCCGTTCGAACAGGTGCTGGGGGAGCTGAAGGAGATTTTTCTCGGCATGGGCTTTGACATCGTATCGGGCCCCGAGGTGGAGCTGGATCACTACAACTTTGAAATGCTGAACATGCCCAAAAGCCATCCCGCGCGCGATACGCAGGATACGTTCTATTTCACCGAGAATATGCTGCTGCGCACGCAGACCAGCCCGATGCAGATCCGCACGATGGAGGCGCAAAAGCCGCCCATCCGCATCATCTGCCCGGGGCGTGTATACCGTTCCGACGCCGTGGATGCCACGCACAGCCCTATTTTTCATCAGTGCGAGGGGCTTGTCGTCGATCGGGGCGTGACGTTCGGCGATTTGAAGGGCACGCTGGAGATGTTCATCAAAAAGCTGTACGGAGAGGATACGCGCGTGCGCTTTCGTCCGCACCACTTCCCCTACACCGAGCCATCGGCCGAAATGGATATGAGCTGCTTTAAGTGCGGCGGCAAGGGCTGCAGCATGTGTAAGGGCGAGGGATGGATCGAGATCTTAGGCTGCGGCATGGTGCACCCGAAGGTGCTGGAAAACTGCGGCATCGATTCCGAGGTGTATTCGGGCTTTGCGTTCGGCGTGGGGCTCGAACGCATTGCCATGATGCGCTACGGCATCGACGATATGCGCCTTTTGTACGAAAACGATCTGCGTTTCCTCAAGCAATTCTAATCGAAAAGGGAGTGTGTGAAAGATGAAAATGCCGATCAACTGGGCGAGAGAATTCTCCGATTTCACCTGCACCCCTCAGGAATTTGCCGATCGCATGACCATGAGCGGCAGCAAGGTGGAAACTTATGAATGCGAGGCCGACGCCGTCAAAAACGTCGTCGTCGGCAAAATACTGCAAATCATTCCGCATCCGGATTCCGACCATATGGTGGTGTGCCAGGTGGATGTGGGCGCGGAAGATCCGGTGCAGATCGTCACGGGCGCGCAGAATTTGAAGGTGGGTGACCTCGTGCCCGCTGCGCTGCATGTGGCGAAGCTGCCGGGCGGCGTCGAGATCCGCAAGGGCAAGCTGCGCGGTGTGGAATCGAACGGCATGCTGTGCAGCCTTTCCGAGCTGGGGCTTACAAAGCACGATTTTCCAAACGCCGTCGAGGACGGCATTTTGGTGCTGGACGAGGAATGGCCCGTCGGTACGCCTGCCGTGAAAGCGCTGGGCATGGACGATACCTCGGTGGAATTCGAGATTACGCCCAACCGTCCGGATTGCCTTTCGGTGCGCGGCCTTGCGCGCGAGGCCGCCGCAACGTTCGGCGTGCCGTTTCAAGACCACGTGCCGGCGGTAAAGCCCGGCCACGGCGATGTGAACACGCTGCTGCGCGTGGATGTGGAAAACCACGAGCTTTGCTACCGCTATGTGGGCGCCGTTGTGGAAAATGTGCGCGTGAAGCCCAGCCCCCGCTGGATGCGCGAGCGCCTGCGCCTTGCCGGTGTGCGCCCCATCAACAACCTTGTGGATATCACAAACTATGTAATGCTGGAGTACGGCCAGCCGATGCACTGCTTTGACTATAAATATGTAAACGGCGGGCATATCATTGTGCGCAACGCCAAAGCGGGCGAGGAGATCGAGACGCTGGACGGCGTGAACCGCAGCCTGAGCGAGGAAATGCTGGTGATCGCCGACGAAAAGGGCCCCATTGCCGTTGCGGGCGTGATGGGCGGCGAGTTTTCGGGCGTATACGACGATACCGCCACGATCGTATTCGAGAGCGCGATGTTCAACGGACCCTCCGTGCGCACAACGGCCAAAAAGCTGGGCATGCGCACCGAGGCCAGCGGCCGCTACGAAAAAGGGCTGGATCCAAACGGCTGCCGCCGTTGCCTCGACCGTGCACTGGAGCTGGTGCAGATCCTGGACGCGGGAGACGTGGTGAACGGCGTGGCCGATGTGTGGACGCAAAAGCGTGCCGAGCGCCGCATCCCGCTGCATCCGGACGCCGTGAACCGCCTGCTCGGCACGCAGCTTTCGCATGAGCAGATGGTAAAGATCCTTTTGCCGCTGGGCTTTGCCATGGACGGCGAAGACATTCTTGTGCCCTCCGAACGCTGGGATATGGAGCGCGACTGTGACGTGGCCGAGGAGGTGGCGCGTTTTGTTGGCTACAACAAAATGCCCAGCACGGCCATTCGCGGCACGGCCAGCGCGCGCCCCACCGAGCGGCAGACCTTCCGCGAGGCTATGCTCGATCTGCTGGTTGGCTGCGGTTTGTACGAGATCGAAACATTCAGCTTTTACAGCCGCAAATCGTTCGATTCGATCCATCTGCCGGAAAACGATCCCCTGCGCAATGCGCTGGTGATCTCGAACCCGCTGGGTGAGGATACCTCCATTATGCGCACCACGGCGCTGCCCAGCATGATGGAGGTGATCGCGCGCAACGCAAATGCCTGCGCGCCCGAATGCGCGCTGTTTGAGGATACCACCACCTATACGCCCGACGAAAGGCCTGACTGCCTGCCGACAGAAACGGAAACGCTGATGCTGGGCGCTTACGGCGACGGATGGGATTACCTTGCGCTGAAGGGTGTGGTGGAGCGCCTGCTGGAGGCGGCCCGCGCCAAAGACGCGCGCTTTGTGCGCTGTGCGGCGGGTACCTCGTACCATCCCGGGCGCTGCGCAGAAATTTATCTGGGCGAAGACCGCCTCGGCATCATCGGCGAGATGCACCCTGCGGTATTGGCAAACTACGGCGTAAAGCCGCGCACCGTTGCGGCCGAGCTGAGCATGGAGGTGCTGTTTGCGCACCGCAGCGCGACGCCTTTGTTCCGTGCGCTGCCGAGGCATCCGGCCATTACGCGCGATCTGGCGCTGGTGGCGGATGCCGATACCGCTGCGGCCGACATCGCCGCCTGCATCCGCAAGGCTGCGGGCAAAACGCTCGAGAGCCTGACGCTGTTCGACGTTTATACCGGCGAGCATATGGCTGCGGGCAAAAAGAGCCTTGCGTATAACCTGGTGCTGCGCGCCGCCGACCGCACGCTTACCAACGAGGAGGCCGAGGCCGCGGTAAAAAAGGTGCTGACGGCACTGGAAAAGCTGGACGTTGCGCTGCGTACATGACAGGCACAAAACACGCGGGGCGCGGCCCTTTGAAAAAGGGCTGTAGCCTGCGCCCTTCGCAAATCCTGCGCCTTTCGCAAAAAACGTGCGGCCCGCGGCCTTCTGAAAAAAGCGCCGCCGGCCCTTTGCTAAAAACGCGCGGCCCCCTTCGTTTTGGGCGGGCGCGGCGCCGTGCAGACAGAGTCGAATTTGGGGCAAAAACATCAAAAAAGATGTTTTTGCCCCAAACGCTTGCAATAGATCCTTTTTTGGTCTACAATAGAGGAAAGGCAAAAAAGGAGGGGCAGGAGAGATGAGTGAACCGACCGCGATCTTTTCCATCTATGATGACAAGAAAAAAGAGATCAAAACAACGCTGACGCAGGTGTATCGGGCATTGGAAGAAAAGGGGTATAATCCCATCAACCAGCTTGTGGGCTACATTCTCTCGGAGGATCCCACCTATATCACCACTTATCAGAACGCCCGCGCGCTCATTCGCAAGATCGACCGCGACGATCTGCTGCAGGTGCTTTTGCAAAATTATCTTGACGTATAAGAAAAGGAGTTCCGCCCTATGGCATTTACACCGAAGCTTACCTATAAGGGCCGCCCGCTGGTGCGCTGCAAAAACGATATCTATTATGGCGATCTGTCCGATCCGTTCGTTATTTTTATGCAGGTGCTCACAACGAAGGAGGAGAACGGCGTGCAGATGGCCGACCGCATCCATGTGACGCTGCTTTCCACCGATACCACGAAAAGCCCCATCGAACGCATGAAGCGCCAGAGCGACAAAAACGGCCTGTGGAGCGCGCTGGAAATTGGCTGTATCTGGCTGGAAAAGGCGTTGCTGGAGGCAAAAAAAGAAACGGCCGAAAAAAAGTAAAAAAAGTGCCCTGCCGCCGAAGGCGGCAAAGCACGCACAAGCCTGCAGCCCGTTCGCCCCGTGCGAACGGGCTGCAGAATTTAGAAAACGCTTTAAAGCTTTTTTGCAGCAGGCAGGGCGCAAACAGCGCATGGATTTTAAAGAACCCGCCTGCGCGGCCCTTCGCCCTTCCGCCGCGCAAAGCAGGGCCTTTGCTGCGTTAAGCGGGTTCTTTGCCGCGCAAGGCGGCGCACCGCCGTTTATAAATGCTCGCACACGCCCGCCAGTACATCAATGGCGCGCGCAATGCCCAGCTTGCCGGAATTGATCGTGATATCGTAACTGGAGGCCGCGCCCCAATCGCTGTCCGCATAGAAATTGTAGTAATTTGCGCGCTGACGGTCTGATTTTTTGATCAGCGCTTTCGCCGCATCCACGGAAAGATCGCGGTTGTTACGCAGATATTCAATGCGGTTTTCCAGCGGCGCGTGGATGAATACCGAGAGCATATCCTTGCGGTCTCGCAGGATGTAGTCCGCGCAGCGGCCGATGATCACACAGGAGTCCTTTTCCGCCATGGCCCGGATGGTGTTGCTCTGGAACAGAAACAGTTTGTCGTTGGTAAGGTAATCGCCGTAGCCGGGCATGCCCATTGCGTGCCCGTGCGCGCCAACGGAAAGCGTATACAGAAAGCTGTTGGTGGGCATCTCATCCGCCCGTTCAAACAGCTCTTCCACAATGCCGCTTTCCTCGGCCGCCTTCTTCAGAATTTCCTTGTCATACAGCGGAATGCCGAGCCGGTCGGCCAGACCCTGCCCGATCTCCTGCCCGCCGCTGCCGAACTGCCTGCCGATACAGATGACGATATGCTTTTCCATCCTGCAAACCTCCTCGTTCAAAAGGGGTGCGCCCTGCCGGGCAAAACGCACGGCAATGTGATTCCCTTCAGCGCGCAGGCCGGCAAAAACCGCCCGCGCAAGGAACCGCATAACACCCGTTCTTTCCCTTTTTGCGGCACACCAGCTGCGCGCAAAATTTTATTTGTATAAATTATAGCATATCCAGTGAAAAAATACCAGTATTTTTGTTTGATTTTTACCGAAAAATGCCGTATACTGAGGCAGAGGCCAAAAGCTGGGGGAAAGGCGGCGGCAGAGGCCGGAAGCGGCGGCACAAGTAGAGGCAAAGCAAAGGGCCAAAAACAGGAACACCGGCAAAAAGGGCGGTGAGATCAGAAAACAAAACGTCTCGAGAGCTGCTTTGCAGCGCGGGTTCGCTGGGCGGGTGTGGCCGCAGGGAAGAAAAGCGCCGCACTCCTTGGCGGAATGCAGGCTTTGATGGCGCGGCAGACGCACCTGCCCCGCCAAGCCCTGCGGCTTTGTTTTCTGATGGAGCCGTCCGTAAAGGCTGCGCGCTTTGGCGTGGATGCAGCCGCTGATACGAAAGTGGGGAAAGGATATGATCGCGGGCATCGGAACAGATCTGACGCGGATTGGGCGGATCCAAAAAAGCCTGGAAAAACCGGGCTTTTTAGAGCGGGTTTTTGGCCCGCAGGAGCGGGCGCTGCTGCGGGCGGCGCCGCGGCGCGCCGAGCGCGCGGCGGCCAACTTCGCCGCGAAGGAGGCGTTCGGCAAGGCGCTGGGCACGGGCCTGATGCGTGAGTTTTCGCCCTGCGAGGCCGAGGCCCTGCGGGACGGGCGCGGCGCGCCGTACTTTGCGTTTTCGGGCCGTGCGGCCGCGCTGATGCGGGCGCGCGGGCTGAGGGCTCACCTTTCGCTTACACACGAGGGCGAGTATGCGGCGGCGTTTGTGGTGCTGGAGTACGCAGACGACGGCGCAAACGCCGTGCGCCCACGGCACAGCGGCGCCGGGGATGCAAAAGCCTGCCGAGAGTAACGCAAACGCCATGCGCCCACGGCATAAAACGCGCAAAAAATGCAAAAGCAAAGAAGGATCCGTCGCTTTTTGGCGGCGGTGATTAAAGCGTGCTCTGCGGGGGAAAGCTATGGATGCCGGAAAAACAGCGCGCGGGCGCTTTTCGGCGAACAAAGCTTTTTTGCAGGGAGGTTTTTGGTTGGAGCATAAGGAAGTAAAGCGCGGCGAGGTGTTTTACGCAGACCTGAGCCCTGTTGTTGGCAGCGAGCAAGGCGGCGTGCGCCCCGTACTTATCGTGCAGAACGATGTGGGCAACCGCCACAGCCCTACGGTAATCGCGGCGGCCATCACATCGAAGCAGGATAAGACAAATTTGCCCACGCACATCGACGTTAAGGCCGGCACAGGCGGCCTGACGAAGGACAGCGTCGTGCTGCTGGAACAGGTGCGCACGCTGGATAAGCGCCGCCTGCGCGAGCGTGCGGGACAGATCGGCCCCGACGTGCAGCGCCGTGTGGACGAAGCACTGGGCGTCAGCTTCGGGCTGGAGAGCTATTAAAAACGGTTTCCCCCTCATCCGCTGCGGATGGGGGGTGTTTTTTGCTGCAGCGGCTTTGCCGCGCCGCGCTTTTCGGCAACGGGCACAGTTTGAAAGCCTTTCCCGGCCAATGCCGCAGGACGAAGCTTTTTAAGGATGTGACGGGGCGGCTTTTTCAGGATCCGCCAAGGAGCTTTCCGGGTGGGGCGAAGGCGCGCGGCGCACAGCCGGGTACGGCGCCGACCGCTCGATGCGGTATATGGGACGGTCTTGAACCGGGAGCGGAGCTTTTAAGCCCGAGAAAAAACGATGCTCCCGGCAATGCGGCCACAAAATGATGCGGCATTTTCGGGAGTTTTTTCCAAAACGCAGGCGGCCCCTCTATGCCGCGAATGGAAAACCGGCACCCAAAACCGGCTCCGGACGCGTCAGCGTCCGGAGCCGAAATTTTTGGCAAGATTTTGCGCAAAGGCGGCAAGGCTGTCCAGATCGTCGAACACCAGATCGGAATGGCGCACGGCGTTTTGCACGGGCTGCGGGAGATTCTGGTAAAATACCAGCATCTCTGGCGTAAAATCCTCAAAATTCTGCATTTTTTTCACCTCGTACATACGATGCGCAGGGGTCGGGAGGAATATACGAACAACCTTTTCCCGCTTTTTGCGCGCCGAACGCGCGGCGCGCGAGCAAACCGCAGGGAAAAAGCCGGCCTTTTGGCTTCACTGCCCGCAGAAATCGCGTGAGGGGGGACGAGGCGCAAGGCCGCAGAGAAGGAGGCCTTTTGGCTTTACTGCCCACAGAAATCGCGTGATTCGGCGGTTTTGGCAACCGCTCCATTCTGCCGCGCCAGCGGGAACGAGACTGTCGCTGTAAAGAGATCGGCCACTGGCGCGATGGAAAATTTGCCGCCGCAGGCCTCGGTAAAGCTGCTGGCGATGGAAAGGCCCAGCCCGCTGCCGCCGTCGGTGCGGCTTTCGTCTCCGCGCACGAAGCGGGCCGTAAAATCCACCCCGGCCGGGATCTCGTCGCGCGAGGTGTTGCGCACCACGGCCACGGCGCGGCCGTCTTCGGCGCGCAGCGTCACGTAGACGCGCGAGCCCTCCAGCGAATATTGCAGCGCGTTGCCGATCAGGTTCTGGAATACGCGGTACATGCGCTGCCCGTCCGCCACAATCATCACCGCTTTCTCCGGCAGTTCTTCCTTCACCGTGACGGGGCTTTGCGCGATGCGCTCGCTCATATCGGCCAGCGTCTGGCGCAAAAGCTTTGCAAAATCCAGCGGCTCCGGCTTTACGGGCAGCTCGCCCGAGGCGGCCTTGCTCACTTCAAATACGTCCTGCACCATCGTTTTCAGCCGCTGGGATTTTTCGTCCAGAATGCGCACGTAATCGCGCGCGTGCTCGGGCAGCTCGGGCTCATCGCGCAAAAGCTCGATATAGCTGATGATGGACGTGAGCGGCGTTTTGATATCGTGCGAGACGTTTGCCACGAGCGCCACCTTCATGCGTTCGCTTTTCATCTGCTCGTCGATGGCCGTGTGTATGCCGCGCTGCAGATCGTTCAGGTTTTCTGCCGTCTGCGCAAGGTCGGAGCCCGCGGGCATGATAAGCGGCGTATCCAACGTGCCGCCGCGCATGGCGGCGATGTGCTGTGTCAGCTGTTCCACCTCCTGTGCGAAAGCGCGGTTTTTCTGTAAAAACAACGTCATCGCCACAAGGAACAGCCCCACCAGCGCGCCGAACCCGCTCACCAGAACGGGGTGGCCGCAGGGCAGCACAACGGCCAGTACGAGGCAGGATGTTCCGCCAAAAACCAGCGCCAGCGCGGCGGCAAACGTCCATCCGGCCCGGCGCACCAGCCGCTGCGTCACCGGCAAAGAGAGCCCGCGCGCGCAGAGCACGTCCTGATAGAAGCTTTTGCGCCACGGCCGTGGGTTGTGCCGCCAATCATTGAACAGCAGCCAGCAAAGCCAGAACAGCACTGCGGGAGTGAACGGGTTTTGCAGCATCGCGCGCAGGATGGCGCCAAGCGTGTCTGTTAAAAGCGCCATGCTTTCGACGCTGCTGTAGCTCCAAACCTCCCACACCTCGGCATAGGCATACCCGCAGCCGGCACCATACGCGGCAATCGGGCAGCCCACCGCCGCCAATGCCGCCAGCACCTTGCACTCGAACCATACGCTCCCTGTGATGCGGGCGATGGCTGCATTTGCGGTACGGCGTTCGGCGCGCAGCAGCCACGAAACGGCCAGCAGCGCGAGCCCGGCTGCCGTTACGGCTGCGGCCTCCAGATACTGCGCGCGCAGACGCGCAAGGTGCTGCTCCAGCCCATAGAGGCCGCTGTAGTGCCAGCTTGCGCCGCTTTGGGCGTAGCGGCCTGTTACATACAGCTTCGGCGCGCGCGCCGCGGCCAAAAGAACCGTCGCGTTTTTGCTTTCGTCATCCACCGCAAAGTTTTTGTATCCGGGCACGCACCAGCCTGTACCGTCATCGCGGTAGTAGCCGTCGCCGTATACATCTACGGCTCTGCCGTCCTTGTAAATTGCAACGGAACCCTTTTCGTACACGAGCAGAAAGCTGTAGCCGTCGGGCAGGGCCGAAGGATCGGCCGAAAGCGCCGCCGCCCCGGCGTTGGAAAACAGTTCCTTTCCTCCATACGAGATCGCATACAAAAGGTTTTTGTCGTCGCAGAGCTGCCGGTGCAGATCCTCCGCCTGTTTTTTACAGGCGGCTTTCCATTCCTCCAGTTCCTTCTTGTTGTCGGCAAAGCCCTGTGCGGCGCTGCCATAGCCATACGAGTTCAGCCAATCATCATATGCTTCCACTTCGGCGGTTCCCGCGCCGTTTGCCAGCGCTTCCTCCCAATAGCGCGCATAGTCCTCCTGAATGATCGTCTGCTCTTCGGCGGACGGCCAGACGCTGTCGCCCCAATAATAGCCGTTCAGAGGGCCGCCGACGGCCATCGCGATAAAATCGTTCAGTCTGCCTGAAATTTCGCCGCGAAAGGCGGCGGTGTTCTGATAATCGTCCGCAAATACATCGCGCGCGCCATACTGGCCGTTCCAGCCGCGGGAGGCCGCGCTTGCAAGCGTGCCCACGCCATACAAAAGCAGTGTAACGCCGAGGAAGAATGCCGCAAACGCGGCGGCGGGCTTACGGTTTTTCCATTTTGTAGCCAATGCCCCATACCACCTTTAAATATTCTGGTTCCTTCGGATTGAGCTCAATCTTTTCACGAATGCGCCGAATATGCACCATCACCGTATTCTCGGGCGCAAACGCGTCCTCCTCCCACACGCGGCGGTAGATCTCCTCGGCGGGGAAGATGCGGCCGGGGTTGCGCATCAGCAGATCGATGATCTTTGTCTCGGTGGCCGTCAGCTTCACGGGCTCACCGTCCGCCGTAAGCTGGCGCGCGGTGGGGTCGTAGCGCAGCCGCCCGTTCACGATCTCGCTGCCTGCACCGCCCGAATCGATGCCGCCAAGCGTTGTATACCGCCGCAGATGGCTCTTTACACGCGCCATCAGCTCCGCTGCACTGTAGGGCTTTGCCACGTAATCGTCCGCGCCCATCGAGAGGCCCAGCACTTTGTCTGTCTCCTCGCTTTTGGCGCTGAGTACAATGATGGGCAGGTTGCGCCGCTCGCGCAGCTTCATCACGGCGGAAAGGCCGTCCAGCTTCGGCATCATCACGTCGATGATCAAAAGGCGCACCGGCTCGCGCGCGCAGAGCTCCAGCGCCTCCAGCCCGTTATAGGCCCGCAGCGGGCGATAGCCCTCCTTTTGCAGCAGAATGGCGATGGCGTTTACGATCTCGGCATCGTCGTCCGCCACAAGGATACATTCGTTCATGAAAAAACTCCTTTCCCGGAACTGCCCACAGTATACCGGGCTTTCCTTACAAAATCGAACACGCGTTTCTTACAAATTTCTTGCAGACAGGGCTCTTTGCAAACGGCACAACCTCTAAAATGGCAGGCTTGCCAATGATGCGGAATGAAAAGGGGATCCGCGGGGGAATGCGGAGCGCACAACTTCTAAAATCCCATTGCGGAACAAAACAAAAACGGATATAATAGAAACGAAACGGGCTGTGCCCATTTTACAACAAGGAGAGCGCTGATTCAACCGATAAGACCGCTGCCCGGCAAACCTCTGCCGCACCAACACCCCCGGCGGCGGACTGGAAAATTTTGGGAACCGGCGCGGCCCGCAAGGAGGCTGTTGACGATGATGGAATTCGATCCAAGGTGGCTTGCCGACCCGCAGATATTTGCGGTGAACCGTCTGCCCGCTCACGCGTCGTATACCGTATACGGTGCGGACGGCGCGCCCATGGAGCGATCGCTGGACGGGATGTGGAAGTTTCACTGCGCCGCTGTGCCCGAGGACGCGCCCCAAGCGTTTATGCAGGATGCGTTTGATGCTTCCGGCTGGGACGAGATCGCCGTGCCGGGCTATATCCAGATGCAGGGCGGCGGCAAATACGGCACGCCGCACTATGTGAACGTGCAGTATCCGTGGGACGGCCACGAGGCCTTAACGCCGCCCGAGATCCCCAGCCGCTACAACCCCGTGGGCAGCTATGTGCGCATGTTTACCGTGCCGCAGGCATGGGGCGCGCAGCCGGTGTGCGTTCGGTTCGACGGCGTGGAGACGGCGCTGGCCGTATGGTGCAACGGTGTATTCATCGGCTACAGCGAAGACAGCTTTACGCCTGCGGAATTCGATCTTACGTCGGCCGTGCGCCGCACGGGCGAAAACCGGCTGGCTGTGCGCGTGTATCGCTTTTCCTCGGCCAGCTGGCTGGAGGATCAGGATTTCTGGCGGATGTCCGGCATTTTTCGCAGCGTGACGCTGTTTACGAAGGCCGCCGCGCATCTGGCCGATGTTTGGGCAAAGCCGGAGCTGACGGAGGATCTTGCCGACGGCGATCTGTGCGTGGAGGTGCGCGTGGAGGGCTCCGGCGCGGGCGATGTATCGCTGAGCGCAAACGGGCTTGTGGTGCGCGCGCCCGTTGTGGACGGCCGCGCCGCGCTGCACCTGCCCGTTCCGCACCCGCATCTGTGGAGCGCCGAGGATCCCGCGCTGTACGCGTATACCGTTACGCTCTGCGATGCCGTTGGCAGTACGCTGGAAACGGTGCGCGGCAAGGCGGGCTTTCGCCGGTTTGAACTGAAGGACGGGCTGATGCTGCTGAACGGAAAGCGCATTGTGTTCCGGGGCGTAAACCGCCATGAATGGAGCTGCCGCACAGGGCGCTGCGTATCGCGCGAGGAGATGGAATACGATGTGCAGCTTATGAAGCGCAGTAACATCAACGCCGTGCGCACCAGCCACTATCCCAACCGCGCCGAGTGGTATGATCTGTGCGATGCATACGGGCTGTATGTCATCGACGAAACGAACCTGGAAACGCACGGCAGCTGGGAGGGCGGCCGGGCGCACGAGGCTCTGCCGGGGGATCGGCCCGAATGGCGCGCGGCGGTGCTGGACCGCGCAAACAGCATGCTCGAACGCGACAAAAACCACCCCAGCATCCTGCTGTGGAGCTGCGGCAACGAGAGCTTTGGCGGAAAAAACATCTACGAGATGAGCCGCCTTCTGCGCGAAAAGGATCCCTCGCGCCTGGTGCATTACGAGGGGATCTTCCACGACCGGCGCTATCCCGATACCAGCGATGTAGAAAGCCAGATGTATACCCCGGCGGCCGAGGTGGAGCGCTTCATCGCCGCGCACCCCGAAAAGCCCTTCATCCTGTGCGAATACGCGCATGCGATGGGTGCCTCGCTCGGCGCGCTGGAGCGCTACACGCGCATGGCGGATACGATTCCGCAATATCAGGGCGGCTTTATCTGGGATTGGATCGATCAGGGCATCGCCTGCACGAACGATCTGGGCCAGCCGTATTTTGCCTACGGCGGCGATTTCGGCGACCGCCCGTCGGATTACGAGTTCGTGGGCAACGGCCTGCTGTTTGCCGACCGCGCGCCCACGCCGAAGCTGGCCGAGGCAAAGGCCTGCTATCAGGGCTTTGAGCTTTTGCCCGATAAAACGGGCGTTACCGTAAAAAACAGACTGCTGTTCACCGATGCCTCGGCCTATACGCTGGAGCTGCGCCTTTGCCGAAACGGCGTTGTGCTGCAAAGCGAGAAATGCACCGTGCAGGCCGCGCCGGGCGAAACGGCGCGCGTGCCGCTGCCGTTCGCCGTACCGGAAACACCGGGCGAATATACAGTGGATGCGTTTTTTAAGCTGCGCGAGGATACGCCATGGGCGCAAAAGGGCTTTTGTGTGGCTGAGGGACAGCATTTTACCGGCATCCGGGCGCAGGAGGCGCCGTGCAGGCTGCCTGTAACGCTGGTGGAGGGGCTGATGAACATCGGCGTGCACGGCAGGGATTTCAGCCTGCTGTTCGATCGGGCAAAGCAGGGCAGCATCGTCTCGTACCGCTGGCGCGGCAAAGAGCTGCTGCGCCGGCCCATCGCGCTGAACTTCTGGCGCGCGCCCACGAACAACGACAGCGCCGCGGGGATGGAGCGAGCGCACCTGCCGTTTAAAACGGCGGGCCTTTACGCCACGCTGCGCGGCGTAAAGGCCGAAACGGACGGTACGTGCGCCACGCTGCGCGCAAAATACCGACTGGCAAACGGTGCGAAGATGAATGTCACCTATACCGTTACGGGAGACGGCCGGGTAGAGGCCGCGCTGAAGTGGAAGGACAAGCCCGTGAAAAGTGTGCCCGAATTCGGCCTGATGCTGACGCTGCCGGAGGCCTGCCACCGCGTGGTGTATTATGGGCCCGGCCCGGGCGAGAGCTACGCCGATTTTACCCAAAGCGCGCGCATGGGGCTGTTCGGCTTCGATACGCGCACGGCGCTGCAGCCCTATTTTACGCCGCAGGAGAGCGGCGCGCGCATCGGCGTGCGCGCCGCGGCCGTTACTGACGATACCGGATGCGGGGTGTGGTTTTCGGGCGAGGGGTTTTTGCTCAGCGCCCTGCCCTACACCCCGCACGAAATTGAAAACGCGCGCCATGCCTACGAGCTGCCGCCCCGCACCAAAACCGTAGTGCGCTGCGCGAAGGGCCAGCTGGGCCTTGGCGGCGACAACACCTGGGGCGCGGTGCCGCACCCCGAATATCGCCTGAGGCTGGAAAAGGGCGAGGTGTTCCGCTTCGCATTCGGCGGGATGGACAGCGCCGGGGAGGCGGGAGCGCCGGCCGAAAGCGCGCAAATCGGGAACGCGCCGGCCGAAAGCGCGCAAATCGGGAACGCGCCGGCGGAAAGATCGTAAAAGAGAGGAAACGGTATGAAACGCATTTCTACGCGCGCGTGGGCGTATCTCTGCATCGGGCTTTTGCTTGTTTTGGTGGTGGTGCTCTTCTTTGTGAACAAGGGGCTGGAGGCGCAGCGGGAGGCCCAGATCAGCAAGGACATGCTGAGCGAGGGCATTGTGGAGCGATGGGGCGCCGCGCTGCCCGCCGGTTTTGAGAAAGAGACCGCCGGGCAGATTGCGGACGGCGCGGGCCTGCAGTTCGCGCGCCTTGTGTATGAAGAGGATATCGGCGGGCTGCTGGCCAAATGGACGCCGCCCGACGCGGACACGCAGGCGCGTTTTGACGCGCTAATCGACGCGTTTCTGGAAAACGATGCCGCATCCGGGGAGGCCGCGTGGCTGCAAAGCGCGCGCCCGGCGCTGAGCGCGGAATGGATCTGCTTTTCGCTGCAGAGCGAAGAGGACGCGGGCGACGTGATCTTGCTGGCGTACCACCCGCAAAGCCGGGTGATGTTCCTTGCCGAGCGGCAGGAAAAAGAATAAAGCTGCCTGCCCGGCAGCGCCTGCGCCGCAAAGCAGGCCTTACAGATGGTTTGTTTTCTGATCTCACCGCGCTTTGATCTCAAAGCCCTTCGATCTCGCCGACTTTTAACTTCACCGCTTTTTTGCTCCGGCGAGGTTGCTTTTTTGCGCAGCCGCTGTGAGAAGCGGCGTGCAAATGGCACAATAGGGTCGAGCTGATACCGCATGAGGCCGAACCATAACCATATGGGAGGAGAAGCAGGATGGCAGAAAGGACAAATGCCAACATCGGGTTTGAAAAACAGCTTTGGAACGCGGCCTGCGTTTTATGAGGCCACATACCGGCGGCGGAATACCGAAAAGTGATCATTGGGCTTATCTTTTTGCGCTATATTTCCACGGCCTTTGATAAGCGCTATCAGGAGCTTGCGGCGGAAGGTGACGGCTTTGAGGACGACCGTGACGCTTATGCGATGGAAAATGTTTTCTTTGTTCCGGCAGAGGCAAGATGGAGTGCCATTGCCGCCGCTGCTCACACCCCGGAAATTGGTGCTGCCATTGATACAGCCATGCGGGCGATTGAGGCGGAGAACAAGACGTTAAAGAATGTGCTGCCCAAAAACTATGCCAGCCCCGATTTGGATAAACGGGTATTGGGCGATGTGGTCGATATTTTTACGAACAGCGTGGATATGAGCAGTACCGAGGGAAGCGAGGATCTTCTGGGCCGCACCTATGAATACTGCATTGCTTAATTTGCGGAAAAAGAGGGCGTTGGCGGTGGGGAATTTTATACGCCGGCCAGTGTAGTCAAAATCCTGGTCGCCATTCTGCGGCCCTTTGATAACTGCCGCGTTTACGATTGTTGCTGCGGCTCCGGCGGTATGTTTGTGCAAAGTGCAAAATTCATTCAGGCGCATTCCGGCAGGCGCGGGGCAATTTCTGTTTATGGGCAGGAGGCCAACGCCGACACATGGAAAATGGCAAAGATGAATATGGCCATCCGTGGCATTGACGCGGATTTTGGCCCTTACCATGCAGATACTTTTACAAACGATCTGCACCCGACCCTGAAAGCCGATTTTATTCTTGCAAATCCCCCATTCAACTATCATCCATGGAATCAGGAAAAGCTGCTGGGCGATGTGCGCTGGAAGTATGGCACACCCCCCGCCGGCAATGCCAACTATGCATGGATCCAGCACATGATCCACCATCTTGCGCCGGGCGGTAAAATCGGTCTGGTGCTGGCAAATGGGGCGCTCTCCACGCAGTCTGGCGGTGAGGGTGAAATCCGCAGGAAAATCATAGAGGACGATTTGGTGGAGGGCATCATCGCCATGCCGACACAGCTTTTCTACAGCGTCACAATCCCGGTTACGCTGTGGTTTATTACCAAGGGCAAACAGCAGAAGGGCAAGACGCTGTTTATTGACGCCCGCAAGATGGGGCACATGGTTGATCGCAAACACCGGGATTTTTCAGATGAAGATATTCAGAAACTGGCGGATACCTTTGAGGCATTCCGGAACGGGACGCTTGAGGACGTGAAAGGGTTTTGTGCCGCTGCTACCTTACCGGACATTGCCAAGCAGGATTACATTCTGACACCGGGGCGGTATGTGGGGATCGAGGAACAGGCAGACGATGGGGAGCCGTTTGAGGAGAAGATGACCCGTCTGACCTCAGAGCTTTCGGAGATGTTCGCCAAGTCCCATGAGTTAGAGCAGGAAATCAGGAAAAAGCTTGGAGCGATTGGGTATGAAATCTGAGTGGAAAGAAGTCAGGCTTTCAGATATAGCTTATTTTAACCCTACTGAAAGGCTCACTAAGGGTACTATGGCGAAAAAGGTCTCTATGGATAAATTACAACCATTTTGTAGAGATATCCCCTCTTTTGAAATAGAGCTGTTTAATGGAGGAACAAAGTTCAGAAACGGTGATACGATAATGGCTCGGATCACGCCATGTCTTGAGAATGGTAGGACAGCAAAAGTCAGCATTCTTGACGGTGGCGAAATTGGTTTTGGCTCTACGGAATACATAGTTTTTCGGGCAAAAAAAGGAACTGACCCAGATTTTCTATATTACCTGGTATGCAGTCCGTTGGTAAGAGAGCCAGCAATTAAATCTATGGTTGGTTCTTCGGGAAGGCATCGAGTGCAAACTTCCGTCGTAGAGAACTTGACCATTCCTGTTCCACCTTTTAGGGAGCAACGCATCATTGGGGGTGTGTTAAAAGCTCTGGATGATAAAATTGCGTTGAATAATGCGGTAAATAAGTGTTTAGGAGAATATTGTAAATATGAAAAATTTACTTAAAAATAAATATTTTGCAGTTTTTATAATATTAAGTTTTCTAATTTATGTAATGTCCAACGGAGAATGGTGTGTTCCGATTTTTGCGTGGATTTATCCAATTTTGTTTCTGTGTATGGTTTATCTCAATCATACACGTAAAGTATATCTTATAATTAGTTCTATATATGCCATTGGATTTGTTGTCCAGTTTGGGAGAGCTATTGGAATGGACATAAAGATATGTATAATGGTATCAATTTTGTTATCTTTTCTGAAAGTTTTACCGTATATCTACTGGTCAAAATCAAAAATGA
>Ga0137306_100253_pt1 | contig 83107 bp, 70 predicted proteins | sample Inofroosms_March_FD_97187 | JGI IMG/M metagenome (GOLD analysis project Ga0137306, IMG submission 97187) | Mouse cecal microbial communities from Vienna, Austria - N-Acetylneuraminic and N-Acetylglucosamine D2O microcosms_March | ecosystem: Host-associated > Mammals > Digestive system > Large... | reverse complement strand
CTTTTTTGATTATATTTTCAAAGTGTTTCCACTTCGATTTCAGCACTTCATAAAGTTTCTGATTGCCCGGATCTTCCACCAGACGCTTGAAAAGGTCAAAATCTTTTGGATATAGCAGGATGCCCCTGCCCCCAGCGCTGTCAATCTTTCGCAAGTTGTAAATCTGCAAGTCAGACGGTTTCCCATCCGGGCCTTTGATTTCCACCCCCATGAACCAGCCCTTGCAGCATACCAGCAGATCCGGGATGCCTGACTTTGTGAACCCACCACCGCCCCAGTATTTCAGGAACCAGCAGCCATTTTCTTTCAGGTACTTTTTGACCTTTTCTTCAAAGTTCTTTTCAGCCGCCATCGGTTTCACCTTCCTTTTCCGGTTCCACCATATCCACATTCAAAACCGGATTTTCCCCTGCTTCATGGGTAAATGAAAAACTTGTAACCCGCTGCAACTCCACATTGTCCTGAATGATTCTTGTTTTTGCATAACCGGATGACTTGTCGCATACGATTGTCAAATTTTTGAAATCAGCTATGTTCTGATCACGGTAAAAGACTGGTATATTCAGCTGTTTGGCTTTTTCGATTTCAGTCGCCATTCCCTCACTGATCCCATACCTTTGACCAACAATAACCGCATCGCATTTTTCCAGAAGTTCAAGGGCTGCTTCAAGTCCGATCTTGCGTTCGTCCGGTTCATCGTCATTCACACAAGCGGTAATATACAAATGCGGTGTGATGGGACAGTGGCCGTATAACAACATTTCCCGTGTCAGCTGTACCGCATAATCAAAATGTACTTGAACCTGTTCAGGCGTTTTCCCACGGTACGGGGAACAAACATAATAAATCATTGATTCACCTTCTTTCTGCGGCGCTGTCTGGCCGCTTCTCTTGCGTCAAAAACTTCATTTCCCCAGCAATCCCACCCATCCGCTGTAGTACGGGCGAAAAGTTCTATACCTTTCACCAGATCCCCCCCCAGCAGGGCCTTGATTCTGTCACGGGTAACAGCTGGCTTTTCTGAATGAACTCCTAACGGCTCCATGATTAGCTGTGATACTGAATTATCTTTTCTTGACGGCTTTCCTTTGACTGCTAACAGACAGGGTTCTGTATTTCCCCGTGTCCAGCGTCCCAGCCCGAAAAAGTAACCCTTTCCGCTTTTATTCAGCTTGATCCACTGGAAAGCGATTGTTTTATACTTAAACCCCCACGCTTCAATTACCTGTATAGCTTCTTTCAGCATCGGGTAAGTGGTCCACAGGAACAGAACACAGTCTTTTTCACACAGCTGCGGAACCGGAAGATCCTTGATCTCCTGCAAGGTCATTGTGTCATAGTGAAAAGCACAGGCCCCGTTGCATTTCCGATCACTGTAGCGCCACGGCGGATCCGCATAAATGACATTGTATTTTTTATCAGTGTTGAAAATATCAACGACCATCTTTTTCACCTTCTTTCTGTACTGAAATAGTGATCCCCTACCTTCCCCCACGGTTCCCCATATGGTGAATAACCTTCTGACGTAAAGAAAATTATTTCCGTGTTCGTCCTTACTTCCAGTTCTTCCCGGATTGCCTCAAAGGTTTCTTCTGACGGTTCCACCGTCCAGATCCTACCGTCCAGCACTACACTGAACTGATTCTGTTGCATTATCACATCTGCGATATTGTCAGGATAGTTTGGATCGTCCACCCTGTTCAGGACTACATCCACCACCAGCTTTTTACCATATAGCCCCTGATTCCCGGCTTCTGATTCCACACATAGGGCCAGAAGTTCAAGGCTATCATAGAATAGTTCTTCTTCCAGTTCTTCCGCTGTCATTTCACAGGTTTCAATGATTTCCCCCGGTTCCGTTGGTTCAGGCTGTTCAGATTCTACGCTGAACTGTTCAAACAGTCCCGGATCATAATATACTGGAATTGTGGCCGGTTCCTGATGATTCACCGCATATATTGACACTGGCAAACCGATCACGCAGCCGATCAGGAAACTAACAAAATTCTTTTTCAAATAATTTTTCATTGTATTCTTTCCCCAGCCGCAAATTGATCAGGTTCTTTTCTTCAATGCTCCCTTTACAAATAGGGTAGTAGTAGAAACATTTTTGACCTTGCCCGATCCTGTGTGTCCGTTTCTTTGATTGTTCCCATATTGCACAGCTGCCTTTTCCAAAAGGTAAAGTGAAATATACTGTGATATGGGCCTTTTGTAAGTTCAGCCCCGTGGCCCCGGCCTGATACTGCACAAAGGTCAGGCTGTCAGACCGTTCTTCATATGCGGTCAAGTCCTTCTTTTTCCCGTTCACTTCACTGAATGGTCTTTCTTTTTTCGCTGCAAGGTATTTTAAAATATCCAGTTCAGCATTAAAGTTATAAAAGATCACCATGCGTTCATCTGTGCTGTCAATCAGGTCAGCCACGGCTTCCACCTTATCCGGGGAATACTGGCCGCACAGCTGGCGGGCATATAGGAACTTTGTCAGAACGGTATCACCCACTAATTCAATATGCGGTGTCACGTCCTTTCCCCAAAAATCTGAATCATCGTGAAATTCGCACATATTCCGCAGATCAAAGTCAAGGTAAGAATTTTTTATAAACCGCTGGTATTCTTTTGATACGGGAACCTTGATCACGGTTTCCTGCTGTTCAGGAAGATCAAAGGCTTCTTCTGTTTTCATAAACACCGCCCCATGTTGGGCCAGCTTGCGCTTCAACCTTTCAATGTTTTTATATCCGGTCACGGTCTGTCTCTTATATCCACTTGCGGGATCTTCAATCCATTCTGTTTCAACATAGGTATTCCAGAACGCATCCTTGCTGATTTCCCAGCCCAGCAGCTTACATTGTGACCATAGCTTTTCATATTTCCCTGACGTTGGTGTACCGGATAAAAGGATCACATTTTCCGGCTGCAAGGAAAGCACGAATTTTGACCGTTTAGCCGTTTCATTTTGGATATACTGCGATTCATCAAGCATTAGTGTAAAAGTGCCTATATGGGCGATATATGAGCGCCTAAAGGCTAATTCATAGTTGATAACACCCAACACTGACTGATCATCCTCTATGTGTCCGCTGTTCACCAGCTGCCGGAACTGGATTGACTGCGTTTTCCTTGTCAGGTCATACACTTTATAGTCAGGATAGTGTTCAGTGAAATGCTGAACCCAGTCATCTATTTTTGATTTCTGGCATATCAGCAGATTGACCGCCGTATTCAGATCCCACATTTTTTCAGATCCGACAAAGGTTTTCCCCAGTCCCATGTCAAGGAAATATCCCACACGGTTGAACCGTTCAGTCTGTTCAAGTACCTGCTTCTGGTGTTCATATAGCCGCATTATTGCCACTCCCTTATGTGATCAATAGCCATGTCGTAATTATCCACTAACAGCTGCAATTCTCCCTTTTCCTGCGCTTCCCGTTCACATATCGCCTGATAGAGTGCATCATCCCGCAGGGCCGTGACTTCATTCCTGATCAGATTCACAAGCATCTGCGGTTCCAGTGCGTCAAGTTCCCAGCTTTCTTCACCGTACTGGTCAATATACTTTCCGCATCTGCTGTCCGTAATCTTTGCCGGGTTCGGCGGCGGGTTATAAGTCTTGACCTGCTTCATAGTCAGGGCTACACGCTTCACAAAAACATCAGCGCCAAACATTTCAAGCCGTTCCTGAATGTCCCTTGTCATATCAATGCCAGACGGATCATGATCGCCTAAATGGATAATGTAACGGCCTTCCCGCTGATTCTGACGCAAGAAACGCCTTGCAGCTGTCCACATTTCTGACTGTGAAGTGTAGCCCCTACAGCTGAAATATGGCGTGTCAATCGGCTGGCAAGCCTGACCGACAATATCAACCAGCGCATCTTTTTCAACCAATACTTCAACATAATTCGGCTGACCTTCCCATTTATCCAGCAAATAAGAATATTTTGCACTATAGATCACGTCCTGCGGTCTGTCCCAGTGTGAATTGTGGCGCAAGTTCCGGGTTCTGTCTGTAATGCTGTTCCAGTCAATCAGACCGGCCAGACGGCCATCGTTAATCAGGTTCCCTATGTTCTTATAGCTGCGTTCGTTGTTCTCAATGTAACCACGGGCTACAAGCTGGTAATAAACCTGTCTTAATGTCAGTTCATACCCCTGTTTGCTGTATTCAGTAACAACCCCATTGATCAGGTTGATCAAGTCAAGGCTTTTCTGTCTGAACGCTATTTCTTTATACTGAATTTTAGGCATCGTTTTCACCTGCTTTCTGTACTTTGATACCAGTACACTGTTCAAAAATATCAGGATCAAAATTCGGCAAAGAGAAAATAACTTCTCGCTGCTGTTCGTTCAGTCCATCCCACCATAATTGACCACACTCTGATTCATCCAAAACTTTAAGGTAGCCGCCAGTCGTTTCATGTGTCGGATGTGCCGCCTTTTCTTCATCTGTCATATCAGAGGAACAAACCCACTCAACAACACTTTTAGGGATCTGATTCAACAAATACCTTGCGTCACTGTTCAGCCATTGCCTGTATGTCCAGTCAGAAGGTTTATTGAACATGGTTACTTTCTGTTCCTCTGTATTGAAGCATCCCGCATTGAAAGAAGAACGGTTCCAGTCCCCGGTGTTGCAGTCCCCGGTGTTGCAGTCCCCGGTGTTGCAGTCCCCGGTGTTCCGGTTCCCGGTGTTGCAGTCCCCGGTGTTCCAGTCCCCGGTGTTCCGGTTCCCGGTGTTGCAGTCCCCGGTGTTCCGGTTCCCGGTGTTCCGGTTCCCGGTGTTGCAGTTCCCGGTGTTCCGGTTCCCGGTGTTGCAGAGTCCAGTGCAATCTTTTCCTTCGTTCACGATCCGCAAGACTTCATCCCACGGTATTTCACGGACAATGCGAATCCTGTTGGTACAGCATTTTGTATTGGCATCTGCATAATCCACATCCCCTAAAGCAACAACTTCTGCCACTTTATTATCCGAACAGAACTTGTAATAATTGAAGCAGTCTGACGCTTTCAGGCAAAAGTGAAAGCCTCTGTCACAACAGGAAGGTGTAACATCTTCTTCAAATATTTTCCCTACTTCATACTGAAAGCCCCTACACGTCCAGTCAGAATTAAATACTTTATAACCTTTGATTCCTTCACCCATTTTTCTTCTATCCTTTCTCAAACATTTACCGGGATCCCGGTTATCTCTGTGAACTTATTAGCATAAATGCAATATGACCATTTCCCGGAAGTCTTGACTGCTGAACCGTATTCAAAACCGGGCCGTCCTTCCCTTAACCCTTTTCTGACATAGCTTTCATGTTTATGAAGCAGGGTAGCGGCTTCCTTACAGGTCAACGTGACTTTCTGCTGAACATACGGCTGAACAGTACACTTACACGGCGGCGCTGTAGGCTTCTGAACAGGTGCAGCGGTCAGTTCTTCCACCGTCACACCCAACACCGCAGCGATAGCTTCCACACGTTCCTGTGAAGGGACATTGATCCCGTTCACATACTGACTGATCGCCGCTTTGCTATACCCGGTTTTCCTTGCCAGTACTGCACCGCTGACTTTCTTTCTGGTCATGATCTCTTTCAAATTCTCTGCAAACATTAACTTCACTCCTTTCCAGTTAAGAACTCTTAGCTTTTTCCGTAAAAAAATATGCAGGTATAAATTCAACCGGTATTGAAAGCAGTTCACAGGCCCGATTGATCTCTACCTGTGTAAAATGTGTAATGTTATTCAGTTTTGAAGATAATGAAACACCAGACAGCCCCATCGCTTTTGCAAAAGCTGACTGTGTTCCAAAAACTTCTTTGATTTTTCCTTTTAATTTAGAATAATCAAACATTCTTTTACCCCTTTCTTAAAAGTGTATTTTTGTTGTATTGCTTCCGGATCCGCAGCATTGACATTTCACGCTTTATCACAGAATACTGGATTCCTTTGCTGTCCAGTTCGTCCAGATAGCTTTGAACTTCGTGCGGATCATCAAAAGTCAAAATTTGTTCGATCCATGCGACTTCTATATGCTTCATTGTTCACCATCCTTTCTAGCACGGCCCACCTTCTGAACCGTGAAACGCTCCCGCAGGATACATCCATTGACCTTTTACAAAAATGTCATTTACTGAAAATTCTCCTGTCAGAATAGATTTCAGTGCTTTCTTATCACCATGATAAACACAGGACTTTGCACAACCCACAAATTCATCAAGGTTCTTTTTATTATCCAATGTAAACCCTAGTATTTGTTCATCCTTCCGCAACGCTGCATATTCATCAGGAAATAATTCTTTAATACCTGCAAATAACGGCGGAGTGGAAAATATACACATGGCACAGCTGCACCTATTCCAGCCGATCCTATAACATGGATGCGGGTTCACCTTATGACGTTTTAAAACTTCCCACACATCTTTTTCAGAATAGTCAATTACTGGCCGCCATAAATGAACAGTTCTGTGTGATTTTGCTTCGGCGTTGGTACGGTGTATTTCTATCTCGTTGTACTTTGATCTACCTGCCGATTCTCCACGGCGTTCACCTGAAACAATCAAAATCTTTTTGTCACGCCTGATTTCCTGAACGTTCGCTGTTACGCTATCCTGAACGGCTGCTTTCAAATTTCCGCTACACCAGCGCCCTTGATGGGTTCCGCTTTTTGCAGGGAACTTGTGACGTTTACCGCCCAGTTTTTCCAATTCTCCCAGTTGGTCAAGATTACTAATTACTGAACCCGCAACCATGATTTTTAGATATGCACTACACCAGCGGCGAGACAGATCAGAAGATTTTGCCGGAAACTTCATTCTGTAGCCATATTCTTTCAAAAGTTCTTCCATCTTTTCAGTAGCCTGTTCTTTTAGTTCCTGACATTTTAAATAATTAGGGGACAACTTACATTGTTTTATTTCCCCAGTATCAGGATCCACCCATTCCACCGGTTCAGATGCGCCTATGCGGTACAATTCACCGAAAAAACCATTGATCCGGTATGATACCCGCAGCCGGATCCCTTCTGCTTCTGCAAGGGCTTTAACATAATTTTGAGTACAGCGCCAGTCCATACGCCTTGACGGATGCCCGCCGTCTATATCGTGATGCCACAATTCAATTTTTTCTTTTGGAACTCCTAGTTCCAGTAGCTTATAAAGACAGGCAACGCTATCTTTGCCGCCAGATAATAACACCACGATTAGATCGTATTCTTCCAGTGGTAGAAGTTCAGGAAGAAATATTTTCTTGAAATGTTCACTATCTGTTCTTCCTTCAATTTTGGGCTGTACTCTATACCCTGAACCGTATACTGGTTTATTTTCAATCCCCAGTATCACAGGTGTGTCTTTGGTACAGTCCACATCCCGTATAAATTCCAGTTTCTTTCACTCCCTTCTGGACATTAGCAGCCCTTTTATAAAAATTGTCTATTGTCAGCACACGTTGAAACAGTCAGGCGTGTCTTGCCCTATCAGATTTCACCCTAAAACCTGCAAACTTGCTATCCAACAAAGGGATTTTTCAAGCGTTGGTTCCCTTGAACCGCTACCCCGTTTTCACATTAAAAACCGGGCGAAAACTTGTTGACCGACATACAATAGACAATGTTTATAAAAAGACTGCTACTGTTTATTTGACTATACTGAATGACCTGCCATCATCAGACACGGGAAGTCAACCCCGCATGACGGGCTTATTGCCCGTTTCGGCTATTTCACGTCTATATAAAGTTTATTGTCATCCTGCCATGTGAAAGATTCAACTTCATGGTGCATATAATTCAGAACATTATCCTGATACCAGTTACCATGTGCAAGTACATGGAAGCCCTCACCCTGACGAATGAATATTTCTGTATCATCCTTGATCAAGCCTATTTCATAAATTTTTTCTATTGTCATATATCTGACCGCCTTTCTTTGTGATTTTTGTTGCAGTTAAGTGTTTGTTTGAAGTTAAGAAGTCTTAACTTCATGTCAATAGTACCATCAAAAAAATTAGCTGTCAACACTTTTTTTAAGATTTCTTAACTTTTTTTCAAGTTCACTTGAAAAACACTTAACTTTGCTTTATAATATAGGTGAAATATCAGGAAGGGAGAACAATAAAAAAATGTCTGATACATTTAGAAACAGGCTGATCGCTGCTATGGAAATCCGGGGGATGCGGCAAATAGACCTTGCTGAAAAATCAGGACTTCCAAAAGCACAGATCAGCCAGTATAAAAATGGAAAATATGAACCAATGCAAGATGCTCTTTACAAATTGGCAAAAGCACTTTCTGTTAATGTTGCGTGGCTCATGGGGCATGATGTCCCAATGGAAATAGATCGCCAGCAGCTAGAACAGGAAGTTGAAATATGTGATCTGATCAATAGGTGCTATGGGAAGAAGGCCTATTCAGTTGTAAAAATGTATCTGGAAATGAACGAAAACGGGCGCAAGCTGGCCTTTGACCTTATAAGCAACTTACACAGCAACCCGCAAAATACTGTTCCAGATAGGAAAAAAGAAAAAGCCGTATAACCGGCATACATGGAAATGTTATCAAAATTGACTTTTAACGGTCATGTCATGGTTACAGTTGGTCACGCTTGAAATACTTCAACCGTAACCGCTGAAAACGCTGTATTTTCAATGGTTTCCGGTCACGAGTTACACATGGTTACGGTTAAAGCCCCTACTACTATATATTTTTCTTTTTATACACTGAATATAATAAAAGTGTATTGAAAAATTGAAATATTCAAGCAGATGGGAATTTAACCGTGTCAACCGTAACTTTCCCGTAAAATCAAGGTTTTTAACCGTAACCGCAAGTGTAACCAACCGTAACCATGTGTAACCGCTAAAATAAATAGAACGCTGAAAGTTGGCGCTTCCAGCGTTCCAGTCACTAACCATTTACAGAATGAAATGATCAGCACTCCAATGGCTATTATACCATTTCATTCTGTATTTTACAATGCAGGAAGGAATGATTTTTTATGTCAAAACGCAATCCGAACGGTTACGGCTGCGTAACCAAACTATCAGGCAAGCGATCAAGGCCCTATGTGGTCAAGGTCACTGTGTACGATGCAGAAGGAAATGCAAAACAGGCCCCTGTGGGATATGCGCCCACCAAAACGGAAGCCCTGATCCTTCTGGCCCAGTACAACAATAGCCCGTGGGAAATTGATCGGGAAAAGGTCACGCTTGCGGTTCTATATCAACGCTGGCTGAAAATAAAGGCCCCTAAACTTGGAACCTCAACGCAAAGTTCCCTGAAATCTGCTTTCAAGCACTGTTCCAAATATTACGGCCTGAAATACCGCAGTTTGAAAGCCTATCAGATGCAGGACTGCATTGACAGCTGCGGAAAAGGATATTCTACCCAGTGGGCTATAAAAAATCTGTTTGGACACCTTGACCGCTTCGCCTTTGAAATGAATATCATTGACAAAATGTATTCACAGATAACCACGGCCCCGCCGATACCTGACACCAAACGGGAACCCTTTACCGTGGAACAGGTGGATGCCCTCTGGAAGATAGCGGATCAGGAATGGACTGACACGGTTCTGATCTACATTTATACCGGGTTCCGGCTCACTGAATTACTGAACATGAAAACTGAACACGTGAACACGGATGAAAAGTATCTTCAAGGCGGTGTGAAAACTGCTTCCGGTAAAAGTAGGATTGTTCCCATACATTCCCGGATCTGGCCGTACATTGAAAAGAGGATCCAGCAGGGCGATCCGTATCTGTTCAGTTATCAGGGAAAAAAGCTGTCACAATCCAAATACTATGAATTTTGGAACAGTGTCATGGAGAAGATCGGCGCTAATAAAACACCCCATGAAGCAAGGCACACTTTTGAAACAAACCTTGACAATGCCGGGGGAAACAGGAAGTGTATTGACCTGCTGATGGGTCACAAGTCAAAGGACGTGGGGAACCGGGTATACAATCATAAAACCCTGAAACAGCTGCGGGAAACGGTTGAACTTTTGCGCTGAACTAGAAACAAACTAGAAACAGAAAAAGCCGGAAATGCTTATTTTTCAGCATTTCCGGCTTTTTGAAAAACATTATATCATGATTTCGGAGGAAAAGATGAGACTTTATATCATACGTCATGGAGAGACTGAATGGAATGTAAAGAGACGTTTTCAGGGACGGTCAGATATCCCGTTGAATGAGGAGGGCCGCAGGCTTGCACGGATCACAGCGGAGGCGTTGGAGGACGTGCCTTTTTCCCGAATATATACCAGCCCGCTGAAACGCGCTTATGAGACCGCGATGATCATAAAGGGAGTGCGTGATATCCCCGTGATGACAGAACCCAGAATTATCGAGATCAGTTTTGGGGAATACGAAGGACTCTGCTGTGGAAAGAAAGATTACAACATTCCAGATCCGGAATTTATGAATTTCTTTGACAGGCCGGAAGCGTACAAACCGCCCAGGGGTGCTGAGGGGATAGAGGAATTAAAGGCGAGAACTGCTGATTTTTTAGCGGAAATCGTGCATAATAAAGATATGGAAGGTGATACAATATTAGTATCAACGCATGGAGCCGCGCTGCGGGGGCTTCTGTCCAACATCAATCATGTCGCGCTCAGGGATTTCTGGAAGGGCGGCGTGCACAAAAACTGTGCAGTGACTATTGTGGATGTAAAAGATGGCCAGGCAGTCATAACTGAAGAGGGAAAGACATATTATTAAGAATATAAGGGCTCACAGAGAAAGTAGGATCCCAAACGAAAGAAGGCGTCGCAATTTTGGAAAATGAGTATAGCAAGGTAAAAGTAAACAACGAGATAGATTTCTGCTCGGTAACAGAACAGAAGGTAAAGGCAACATTGGAGAAGGCATTTATGAAAGCGAGGGTCTCTTATTTTCTCAGATGGGAGAAGCCTGGCTTTTGGTCCAAAATATTTGGCGGGGGCAAAGATCGGATTGTATTCTGTATCAATTCAGCTCAGTTAGAGACTGCGGATGAGGTGTTGAAGGAACTTGGGGATATTGAGGGAAACGTAAAGATGCTGCGCACGAAGTCAAATAACATGATCGGATTTTGACACAACAGAGCAGGTGTGGGAAGTTGGGCTTCCCGCACCTGCTTTATTGTGCGCCCGGCGGCGCACGTTTTCAGCGCACAGAAGTCAGCAGAGGCCATAGTAGTTTTTATCATGATGGACCGAATCAGCAGGGGTCCTAAGTATAACTTGGAAAGCAGGGATGGGCGAATATGACAGAAAACACGGACAGTCTGCAAAGAGATAGTGCGGAAGCGTCAGGGTCATTCAAACGGATATGAAATGAAGGGGACAGTGCACAGCGAAACTCTTAGAAGTGATACTGAATAAGGACAGCTTCAACAGGGTGTATAAGAGGGTGAGGGCAGACAAGGGAGCTGAAAATGTCCTGTTTCTGACAGATGACGGACAGGTCCGAGAAAAGCAGATGAGTAGAACAGTATCTGCTTGGCCAATTCTGTCCCTTGTTCGCCCACGTGAGAAGTGATAAAATAGTACAAAATAATATAAGAAAAACTTGTAAAAAATGACAAAATGCTAATTATTCTATTTGGATATTCAGGTTTGCTGATAGAAAATACACAAAAAATGTACTAGTCTGTATATTCATGTCAATGTCATACATCGCTGGGCAGTTTCGTTACCTGTGGGACAATGTTGTATCAGACGGAATGTTATTTTAGAAAGGAATGAAAAAGATATGCCTACGATTCAGGACACGATCATACAGGCGGTCAAGGCGAAGGGTTATAGAATCCTGGAGGATAAAGATGCCCTGTGTGTCATTCTGGAGGATCTGTCTCCCGGTCTGCAAAGCGAGAGAGGATTTATTGACAAAGTATATAACAACAGGGTAGGAAGGATTTTGTTAAATGCCTATTTGTCGGATCCGTCGGGAAAAGAAGAGTATCTGCGGGAGGCGGACGAATATCTCGACAGGGAAAACGGTCGCAATGAGACATGGAGAAAGCGCCTGTTGTCCTACTTTGAGCCTGCCATAAAGGGCGGGCTGCCGGGACAGGAAGCGATGCGCAAAGGACAGAGGGTGGCGCTCGACAGTTCTGTGAAGATGGCGCTTGTCGGAATGGGCTGGGATATTGGGCGATACGATGGAGGGCATGATTTCAGTCTGGACGTGTCTGCGTTCATGCTGGGCGAAAATGGAAGATGTCAGAGAAGTGAGGATTTTATTTTTTATAATAATCTGCAGGGAAGAAACAGGGCAGTCGCCTATCTGAAGGATGATCTGCGGGGTGAAGATACCCGGGACAATCAGGTGATGATCATTGATTTTTCCAGGATTCCGGATGATGTTCACAGGATCGCTGTCTGTGTGTCGATCTATGATGCCGCCGCCCGCTGCCAGAACTTTGGACAGGTTACGAACGCTTATATCAGGGTGGCGAAGATAGCGAACAGGCTTGACATGAAGGGCAGGGAGCAGCTGCGTTTTCATCTCGGTGAATGGTTTTCTGATGAGACTGCGTTGGTGTTTGGCGAGATCTACAGATACAGAGATGAGTGGAAGTTCAATGCGGTCGGCGCTGGATTTCAGGGCGGGATGGAGGCTTTGCTGAACCGGTTCGGATTAGAAACTGCATAGACAGACCGCGCGGACTGCAGATCCAGGAGAAAGGCAGAGGGCACGGTCCTGTTTGCGGTTGGAACAGAAAACAGAAAGGATACAGAGGAAGGCGGAAGATGAGTATGGGTGGAAAGAACAAGGGTGACGTGATCGAAAAAGGAATCGTCATAGTTGACAGAAATAATTCAAAAGTGGCGGTTAATTATCTGATCAGCGATGCGGGAGGCCAGGGAGATGTCTATCATGTCACGTTCAAAGGGCACGATTATGCCATGAAATGGTATTGCAAGCACACAGACGATGTGATCGGAGGGGCACAGTATACCACGATCTCGAGGATCTGCGGGGAGGATAAAAGGCCGGGCGGCCAATTCATATGGCCGCTTATTCTGGTTACAGAGGAAAATCCGGAAAACGGAAAAAGATTTGGTTACCTCATGGAGCTGCTGCCCGGGGGAGTGCATGAAATGGACGATTTTCTCCGAATGGACGGCGACCCGAAGGCAGTGCGGTTTAAGAATTACAATTCCATGCTGGTCGCAGGGATGAATTTTGCGGCAGCGATGCAGCGTCTGCATTTAAAAGGCCTGTCATACAAAGATCTCAATCCCAAGAACTTTGCGATCGATCCGGAGAATGGGGATGTCCTGGTCGTGGATAATGACAATGTCTCCATTGATGGGGATCTGTGCTCTGTCAAGGGGACAAAGGGATATATGGCACCGGAGATCCCCAGGAGCAATTACAGGCAGAATCCCGGCAGGGAGACGGATTACTATTCCCTGGCAACTGTGCTGTACCGCTTATTCTTTGTCGATCATCCCATGGAGGGAAAAGCGTGGGCAGATTATCCGCTCTGTACGGATCAGGTTGAGGATTATCTATACGCGATCAATCCGGTGTTTCATTTTGATCCGGATGATGACAGCAACCGGCCGACAGAGGTGTATGCCCCGAATGCCGGTATGAGATGGCGTGCCATGCCGCAGGAGCTGAGGAATCTGTTCGTCAGGACGTTTACGGACGGAGTGGATCAGCCGGGGGCAAGGCCGCCGGAAAATGAATGGATCGCGACGATCGCGAAGACAAGGGACAAGCTGATCCGGCTGAAACCTGACAGGGAGCAGTTTGTGAACTTTTCAGACCCCAGATCGATCCCGCAGAGATGTCTGGGGTTAAAGATCGGAAACAATACGATAGCGGTTTATCCGCAGAAGGCTGTCTATGCGATCAGCATTGACGGAAATGTCCATCAATACGCAAGTGTGTCTGCAGGGATCGTGTATGACAGGAACAGTGACAGGCTGCTCATCCGGAACCTGACAAGCAGGATCTGGAGATGCTATTCTCCTGTGTCCGGGCAGCTGACGGATGTGGGGAAAGGGCAGGAATATCCCCTGGAACCGGGGGTGATGATCGAGTTTCAGAGAGATCAGCCGAAGATCGTAGGAGAAATATTTGATCCGGCATCCGGAAGACAGTGAGTGCAGGATATGTAAAAAGGAGATAAGAGATGAGCAATGATACATATGATGATCCATTTGGAACCCAGCCTGTTACGCCCGGATATAATACATATCCGACGAAGGGATCCTATAAGCTCCTGGTAGTGATCTTTGTGGTCGACTGCAGCAAGACGATGCACGGAGAGCGGATCGGCGCTGTCAATGCGGCTTTGCAGGAGCTGAAATTTAAGCTGAGGGAGATCAAGGACAATCACAGTCTGGAGCTCAAGGCTGCCATTATGAGCTTTGCCTCCGGTGCAAAGTGGGAGTTGCAGCTGACGCCGATCGAGGAAGTGATACTGAATACGATCCACACCCGCCCGGGGCTGACGGAGTATGGAGCGGCTTTTCATGAGCTGAACAAGGTGCTTCAGAAAGAGGCGTATATGAAGCACGTGGGAAAGGTTGCACCTCCGGCGATCATGTTTCTGACAGACGGGGAACCGGAGGATGACTATCAGGCGGATCTGGATGAACTGCTGAGAAATCCGTGGTTTATGAATGCGAGCAGAAGTGCGGTTCTGTTGGGCGACGCCATACATAACCAGTCCGCGAGGAATGCAGTCAGCCAGTTTGTCAATGATGCGGACCGCGATATCGTTACAGCAGATGACAGCACGGTCATCATTCAGAAGATCAGGCTGGCCACCATGCATACTGTTGCGGGGGATCCCATACAGGATGTACCGCAAGACAGTATACGGGTGGATATGGGAGATCCGTTTGACGGACCGGGAGGGAACGATACGGATCCGGTCGGAGATATATCGCTGGCAAAGGATGATCAGGATGTTGATGATCCGTCTGGCGCTGGCTCCATAGCGGGTGATTTGATTGATGGCATTACAGGCTGTATTGATAACCCGTTCGGCGATGACGATGATCTATTCAACAACCTGATATGACATAGCTGCAAGGAGGATTGCCATGGGAGGAGACATAAGCGTTCCCGACAGGAAGACTGTGAGGATCCGCGAACAGTGGTATGAAAGTGCACTGGGTGCAGATGTAGCTGTCGTGGGGAGCGGATCTGTCAGGAGAAAGGTTGTAGTCCATAACTATGACAGGAAGGGAAAACTACAGCTGGAAAATAAACTTAAAATATTTGCAGGCACATTAGGTGAAGGGGGTGCCAGGGAGAAAACATTCAGGGAGATAAGGGGGTTAAAGGAATTTAAGAATATTATTTTTCCCATGGATAATCCTGAACAGCCAGATCCCCGAAATGATAACAGATATTGTATCTTCTGCGACCTGCCGCGGGAATTCGTACAAAAATATTGTGTTCTCGGCAAAGCTGTCGGCAGGGCTGATTTTACATTGCATTCAAGAGTGGTTGCCGCTTTGAATATTGCCGAGGTCATGAAAACGGTGAATCGGTACTTTAGCGGTATGATCAGCTGTGTTACGCCGGCTGCATTTTACATCAATCCGGAGAATGGGGATGTCAGGGTTTTTATAGAATATCTGCTATATTATGATCCGGCCCGGGTTGACGGGGGGGAGGACTATCTCTTATGCGGCAGCGGATCGCGCACATTAAAGGAAGAGGATCTGGTAAAGTTTGAAGCTTATACGATATTCCGGCTGCTGTGTGTGGATAATCCATATGACGGCAGGGATACTTTGATCCAGTTTCCGTTGCTCTCAGCAACGGCGCTGAACCAGATCAATTCCGGTAAATACGGCTTTATCTTTTCGGGTTACTGGAACCAGTATTCTGAGCATATTGGGAAGGAAGCTTATCAGAGATGGAGAAATATACCTTCCGGTCTGAGGAGCCTGCTGGAGGCAGAGTTAAACAGAAAACAGGGAGAGGGGCAATATAAGACAACAGATGAATGGTTAGCGTACATGAGGATGCTGAGAGACTGCCTTGTCCTGGAGAACGGTCAGTTTCGGCTCTGCGATCCAGATGTCCCCAGTCAGGTGCTGTTTCTTCAGACAGGAGATTACAGGATCCCGGTCAAACCGCGGAAGGCGGTTTACTGGTATCATGTAGGAATGCCGGAGGATCAGTTTGAGAACGGGATCGTAGCGGGGATCAACGCGGACGGTTATGTCGAGAATTATTCCCACATACAGTGGGATATATCCAAGCCAGCGGCAGCAATAAAATTAGAATCGAGACAGAGCATCAAACCAGAGGAAGGAATGAGAATTGATATAGGCGGGAAGGTTCTGTATGTGATCTGCGGGGGAAATTCGATCCAACCGGCCTTTGACACGGGCAGCTTGGCTGAACCGCTTAAGCTGATGGAGGTTCAGGAGGTTGATCAGGAGAACGATAGGGATAGGCAGAGAGGCGGTGGATCTTGAGCGTTTCGAAAAGCATTGTCACAGTGATTTTCATTGTGGACACGTCGGGCAGCATGTGCGGACAGAAGATCGAGTCGGTAAACGCAGCTGTCGCCGAATGTCTCGGGGTACTCAGAAAATATCAGACGGGAAATGAAAATCTCATGACCGGATTTCTCACTTTTGACGAAAAGGCAGGGGATCTTGTTTGGGAGAGGGATGGGGGAGCGGCTGTCTTTAAGGTGAAGCCCAAAAGCAATGGATTTTACAGTATGACATCGTTCTCCTGCCTGTATGAAGGGTTGTATGCGGTCTTGCGCGAATGTCAGACAGACAGACTGTGTCTTTTTCTGACAACGGACGGAAGGCCTACAGACTCAGGCGAGTATGCGGATGCGCTGGAGAAGGTGAAAAGCCTGGAAGTTTTCAGAAGGGCAGACAGGTATGTGGTTCTATCCGGAAATGATACGGGCGGAATAGGCAATGACGTCCTGGAATTTGTCGGGTTTCAGGCGGATAAGATCATACATCTGTCGGATTTGTCAGGCTGCATGGCAAAAGTGCAGATGCTGACGGCGGATGACGGCGGCAACAAGGCGCGGTATGAATCAATATTTGGTGATTAAATATAAAGGAGGAAGTAGCATGCATTGTCCAGAGTATGATGCACGCGAAATAAGCGATGGCAGATGACTATATGGGATCTGAGGTTTTTACGCCGCAGATAGGGAATATGTTTACAAAAGGGACAGCGAAGCTTTTAAATATGATCTTTGTCGTGGACATATCCGGAAGCATGCGCGGGCACGGACGGATTCAGGCGGTCAACGACGCGTTCACGAAGATGATCCCGGATCTGAGGCAGATTCAGGAGGACAGCATGTCAGAGTTCGAACTCAAGATCGCGATCATGACGTTTGACCAGGATGCGCGGTGGATCGTGACACCTACGCCGATCATGGAGTATAACCATGAGGATCTGCTGTGCAGTGAATGGGTGACATATTTTAGCAATGCGTTTCATAAACTGGGAGAGAAACTGACGCGGAAGGAATTCATGGCTCATACGGGAAAACTGGCACAGCCGTATATCATGTTTATGACAGACGGGGAGCCTACCCCGGATGATGATTACCAGCCGGAGCTGGATGCCCTGCTTGAGAACGGATGGTTCAAGGCATCCCAGAGGTTTGCCGTGCTGATCGGAACCGATGCGATCAACAGCCAGGAGGCGAGGGATGCTGTCGCGAGGTTTGTGACCAGTCCGGAGGAGGGGATCATTGATGCGGTGGATGCAGCTGCCATTGCGGCGGAGGTGCAGGCAAAGACGATCCATACCATTCAGATCGCTACAAGGCACGGGGTTCCTTCTGTCAGTCTGACGGACAGCAGCTCGTCTGCTGATGATAACGGTTTTGGGGACTTTGGCGGTTTTGGAGACTTTGGGGACTTTGGGGACTTTGACGATAGTAGTTTTATATAAAACGGGGCCTGTATAGAACGAGGGGATAATTTATGCAGTATAGAACATTTGATAATTTCCAGCGAGGGTTTTCACATGAAAAGGCAGGTTCTGACAGTGCGTGTGAGGACTATGCGGATTCATATGCTGATGCTGGTGGCAGGTTTTACATCTGCGCTGTCTGTGACGGGCACAGTGACAACAACTGCTTCCGGAGTTCAAAGGGTGCGCAGTATGGATGTGAGGCGGCAGTCGAGATCTTATCCCGCTTCTGTACGCTGTATTATGAAGACGAAGAGGCTGCGAGAAAGATTGAATTCACGGATGAAGTGATGCTGCGTCTCAAGAAGAGTATCAAACAGTATTGGGATGACAGAGTGCTGGGGGATATCAATGCGCATCCCATCTCGGATGAGGAGACGGCACATCTGAGCGACCGTGTGAGAACCCTGTACAGTTCCGGCCGCGGTCTGCAGAATATCTATGGAGCGACTTTTCTCGCGTTTGCCATCAGTAAAGAGTTCTGTGTCGCACTTCATATCGGGGATGGGATCATGCTGTGCGTTGATTCGGACGGTACATACTATGAGCCGTTGCAGCCGGATAAGAAAAGCGAGACGGGAGCGCCGGCGTCTCTGTGTGATACGGATCTGTTTTCGCGCGAGGGCGCGTTCCGATGCAAAGTTTTGCGCAGGATCCCACAGGCAGTTGTCGTGTCTTCTGACGGGATCGGGGACTGTATGGATCCGCTGCAGTTTATGGAATTGTTTCATTCACTGATAGAGACATTTGAATCCATGGAGCAGAATAACAGCGGCCAGAACCTGATGAATGATTCGCAGAAAAATTATCTGGAGAGTCTTGTGAAGCACTATGCGCAGAAAGGAAACGGTGTGGAGGATGACTGTTCCCTCGCGGGTATCTATGCTGTGGATGGGAGAATACCGCAGGTAAAGATACCGTTGGACAAGGCGGAACAATTGTGGAGGAATTCCATCGAAGAGAGAAACAGTGTGATCCAGGATTATGAGAGACGAAAAAAGGAAACGATCGAAAGGATCGATCATCAGAAGAGAAATATGGACGCAGAGACCAGCGTATGGTACACGGACAAAGGTAAGCTGGAAAATCACAAGGAGGCGCTGAGGAATATCGTCAGAAATGAGGAGGATAAGAACCGCTATTATGATGCCAGGATAAGGGGCTGTGAGGAGTATATACAAAGGGCCGGGGGGGCAGTACCCGGCAGGATCGGATTGATCAGGATCATGCCTGTGGATGAACGGTATCTGGAAGAAGACGAGGTGTACAAAGAAATCAAAGAGTACATGGAATCCAGGAATGCGAAGGGACAGGAAAAGAAGCTGGAGAATGTGACATGCAACGGAGAGGCGTACAGGGACGTGGTGCAGACGGGAGAGACAGAAGCTGAGACAGACCCGAAAGATGTCAGGAAGGAATATATGACCGTTTGACGGATGGGGTGAGAAGAGATGAGCGGACCCAAGTTAAGTCAGGCCGAGCTGGAGCGGATGCGTGCAGAACAGCTTGAAAGAGAGCGGATGGCGGCGCTGAAGAGGCTGCAGGAAGCTCAGGGCGCATATCGGAAAGAGTGTGCGAAGGCCGGTATCCTGAAAGAAAAAGCCAGTCAGCTGTTAAGCCGGACGGATGCGGTATATCGCGCCGATGCAGAAGTACGGGTTCAGGCTGCACTGGACAGAATCCGTATCAGACCGGTGGCAGATACAAAAGATCCGGAGAGTTATGATGCTGCGAGGACAGAGCTGGCAAAGATTATACAGGAGGCTGCCGGCGAGATTGGCGGGATACTGAAAACGGTTGCGGATAGGACCGTCAATGATAAAAAGCAGAATGATGCCAATGCCGTGTATCAGTCATTTCAGTCGACTGTCAATGGGGCAGGCAGGGAGATCGGCGCGGTAAAGATCGCGTTCGGGAACAGCTACGATAAGGAGTGTATCAGGAGGCAGCTGGATGCGATGCGGGTTCATTTTGAAGTGCAGGCAGACTGCACAGATGTTCCGGATCTGCGCGGTTTTTCAGCGGCGGCGGTTTCCAGGATAAAGGGACTGTTGTCCCAGGATCTGGATGTGGCGCGGTCTGAAATGCAGCGGATCGCAAATGAGGAGGCGGAGATACTTCGGATTTGCGATGAGAGAAGGGACTTGTACAATGAGTATGCTGCGCTTGCCTCAATGACGGACAGGATTCCCAGGGATCCCGGGGAGTTTGAGAGTGCTGCAGCGATAAGGGCAGAGATCTCAGAATTGAGGGATCTGTACCGGCAGCAGGATGAGATGGATTATATCGCGGATCAGATCAATGACGCGATGGTGGAGCTGGGGTATACATTTGTGACATCCAGGGTTCTGACAAAGAAAGACCAGGGGGAGACGGAGTTCAGTCTTTACCAGGCGGACAGGGAAACAGGGGTTGCCGTGTACACAGACCAGACCGGCGCTGTGATGATGCGGATGACAGTGCTGGGAGACGATCCTGTCATTACGGAGGCGGACAGAGATTTTAGCTATCAGAGACAGATCGATTTCTGCGCCGGACACCCGGATATCGTGGCAGCGCTGGCCGGGCGGGGAGTATTGCTGAAACAAAGAAATTACCGTGAGCCGGACAGGGCGTACACTTATAAGATAAATATACAGGGACAAAAAACAGCGGCTAATACGGGATCCACCAAAAAGGATGCGGGAGTCCAGAAGGCAGACAGGAGGAGACGGCGTGCGGGCAGTAAAAGAATGCATGCGGTGTAATGCGAAGAATGATTCGGAACAGAAGTACTGTGTGAAATGCGGGAGATTTTTATCTGCCAGGGCGGCCGGACACCCAAAGAACAAAACGATATGGGATATGGAACTCACGCCCCAGTTGATCGGAAGTTCTGAGCCTCAGCCGTGCGGCCAGGTGATATGTCCGCAGTGCAGGAGCGTGTCCGCGGCAGTAGACGGCGTGCTTCCGCTTGCCTGTGACCAGTGCGGTTATTTTTTTCAGGCAGGTATAGATGACATTGCCCGTGCACCCTCATCGGATCCGCAGATACCGGATGTCAAGAAGAATCCCATTATCAATGTTGGGAGAGACACATCATATATGCGGTTTATCGCTGTTTCCAGGAAGGATGTGCCTCCGGAGGAGGCTGATGTGCAGGGCGGGATCATAGGAGATAACGGGACGGTCATGAGGTGGATCAGGACCAGCCAGCAGATGAGCTTTCGTCATACTCCGGCTGGATGGTACATACAGGCGCTGGCGGGGCAGCCGCTATATAACGGAGTTCCTGTGAATACGGGTGCACAGATCAGATTGTCCGACGGGGATATGCTCACGATAGAAAAGGAACAGATCCGAGTGGAGATCGTTCGGGGAAAGGTTTGAATCAGGAGGGGAAGGTGTATCTTGACAGAATATTATACCCGGTGACTGCTCTGGGGCCGGGAAATCGTGTGGCAGTGTGGACAGCCGGATGCGGCAGGAAATGTGCGGGATGTGCCAATCCTGAATTGTGGGACAGACATCCGCAGCAGTCGATAGAACCGAAGAGGGCAGCAGGGTACATTCATTCCATGATCGGCGGGGAGGTCGATGGACTTACGATAACAGGCGGTGAGCCATTTGATCAGGCGCGGGATCTCGTCAGGATGATCGATGCCCTGGTTGTTCAGACAGAGATATTCGTGTTCTCAGGATATCAGATCGCGGAGCTGCAGGATGATGCGGCAAAGAGGGAGCTGCTGAGCCGGATCGATATACTAATCGATGGAAATTATATTGAGGCGCTCAATGACGGAGTCTCCGCATTGAGGGGGTCGGCAAACCAGCAGATCCACTATTTGAACGAGGATGTCCGGGACAAATACGAACAGTACATCAGGGAAGGCAGGAAGATACAGAATTTTGTATATGATTATAAGACGCTGTCTGTCGGAATACACAATCCGCCTGTCGGATCATGGCGGCGGATGGAATAAGAGGTTGTTGGTATGATTGAGAAAAGCAAGTGGCAGAGGGAGCTTGTCGTGTTCAGCCGCCTGGTGAACACGATCATCCTGACAGGAAATATAAATGATCAGCATCCGATCGTCAACGAGAGCAAGCAGAGGATACGGGGATTTTGCTCGCTTTCATTGTATCTGGCGCATACTTGCCAGAGTCTTGGATATCAGGCTGTCCTTTTCTATACGCCTGTTGATGGATTTTATTCCGTTAACGGACTGCAGCAGAAAACAGACGTTTTGGAACTGGTTGAAAGGGTGGCGCGGGAGGCACAAAACGGCGGTCAGGATGGTCTGGGGCTGACGCGTAGAAAAAGTGCGGCGGGAAATGCTTCTCTGGCTGCGGAGAGTATGGAAAGCGCCGCGTATATCATGGATCTGATCCTGACGCAGAGCAGTACATCTATAGCGGTGATCGTGAGTTTTTCGTCGAGAATGCTGGCAAGACCGGACGACCTGGATATGGACGAGCGCATGATCTTCATGTACTTTCAGGAGGGGGCGGTAAATGCGCGTAAGAACCATGCCGGGAATCCTGCGGCGGCGGACTATCAGGACAATCCGGTGATTCAGAACCAGCTGTTTCTGATCGCGGATAAGATCAATGACCTGCCGGCGTGGTATTATCTGTCACATCCCAGCCTGAAGATCATCGATATACCCAGGCCGGACTACCACGTGCGCAGCCAGATCATAGCAGGGTATTCCACGGCTTTTCCCGGGTTTAGCGAGGCGTCGGATGAGGAAAGGAAATTGTTTCATGATGCTTTTGTCGGCGCGACCGAGGGTTTTACGACGCAGGATATCGCGAGAGTCTTTCAGATCGCGCGGTTTGGCAAGCTGGACATTCACGGTATAGATAACGCGATCCTGCTGTACAAGCATGGTGTCCGGGACAATCCCTGGATGAAACTGGACGCGTGCAGGCTGGCAGGGGCGGAGGAACAGATCGGGAAACGGGTGATCGGGCAGGATCCTGTCGTGAAGGTGGCTGTCGATATTGTCAAGAGGGCAGCCATGGGGATGTCGGGGCTGCAGCACTCAGCTTCCTCCTCAAAACCGAGGGGAATCCTGTTCCTGGCGGGTCCCACAGGTACAGGAAAGACGGAACTGGCGAAGGCGCTGACGGAACTGATCTTTCTGGATGAGAGCAACATGATCCGCTTTGATATGAGTGAATACCGGCAGGAACAGTCTGACCAGAGACTGCTCGGAGCGCCTCCGGGATATGTCGGATATGAGGCTGGAGGCCAGCTGACGAACGCAGTGCGGGAGCATCCGTTTTCCGTACTGCTCTTTGATGAGATCGAGAAAGCGCATCCGTCGGTGCTGGACAAGTTTCTGCAGGTGCTGGAGGACGGAAGGATAACGGACGGGCGCGGAGAGACCGTATACTTCAGGGACTGCCTGATCATTTTTACCAGCAATCTGGGGATTACCATGCCGTCCCGGGACAATCCGTCTGTCAGGGTGCAGAATGTGAGTTATGAGGAAGATACGGACTATCAGACGGTGCGCGACAAGATCCTCTATGGAGTGAGACATTATTTTAATGACGAGCTGGGGCGGCCGGAGCTGCTGAACAGGATCGGGAATAACATCCTGGTGTTTGACTATATCAGGGAGAACAGTCTCGGACAGATCCTGTCAAAGCAGATCAGCAATATCACCAGAAATCTGTGGGTGGACAAACAGATACAGCTGGTCGTTTCACAGGAGGCGGAGGAGGATCTCCATCAGTTTGCGGCGGCTGACCTGTCGAAAGGACAGGGAGGGCGCGGTATAGGAAACATGATAGAGGAGATGCTGATCAATCCTCTTGCCAGATTCATGTTTGACAACAGTGTTTTCCGGGATACGCTGATCACAGTGGAGCATGTATACAGAAAATACGGGACAGCGGAAATCAAGGCAAAGTTGGGTTGAGGTATGAGTGGTTTAAACGGCATGAGGCTGTCCCTTCCGCCGGGCAGTGTGCTACATGGGCAGAAGGGGAGCTACACTGTAATAAATATTGTGTGTGTCAGCGAGCGGTCAGTCACAGTGTCCTGTACAGATGAGCAGGGGAAGGGGAAGTGGAGGCTGAAATTATATAACGGAGCGTCTGCCGTCTCGGTAGAAGTGCAGAAGATCCTGTTGTCAAATCCTGTCAAAGGGGTCGTTCTGCCTTGTGACACGGGGGGATTTTCAGGTCTGCGGTTCTCTGTGACCCCGGAATTCAAAGCTGTCGATGCCGGTCAGTTTCCGATCCCGCTGCAGGTTCTGACTGACAAGGTGATCCCGCAGATGGCTGATATCATTCATCAGTACCATCAAAACAGGATCCTGCTCAGGGATATCTGTCCCAGCCATATCCTGTACAGACCCGAGGATGAGAAGATGGCATACTGCGGCCTGAACAATGCGGCGGTGCTGAAAGGCAATGCATCCACGACAAAAGCGCCGGGGCATGGGCAGTCTGCAGGATATCTTGCGCCAGAGATCGAAAAGTATGGCTACAGTGTCTGTTCAGACTATTTTTCGTTCGGAGCCACGATCCTGTCGATCCTGAGAGGATCTGACCCGGCTGGGAATCTGACAAGGGAAGCGTTCTTGAGCAGATTGTCCAGGGGAGTGGTTCCGGGCATTGATGTGCAGCATCTGAGAGATACGCCATATGAACTGTACAGCGCGGAGGATAAAGTCCTCTATCTTGCTCTGGGGCTGATGCTCCCGGATCCAGCGGTTCGATGGGGATATGGAGAGATCAGGTGCTGGTGCAGCGGTCAGAGCATTCCCCTGATGCAGGGTGGAAAGAGGGTTCATTATCAATTTGCAAGACCATATACAGCTGGCGGCGGTCAATGCTGGAACCAGAAACAGCTGGCAGCCGGGATCGCGGCGAAAAGGACAGAGTGGACGGACAGCGCGGTGCGGCGGATCGCAGAGTTTGCCAGGGAGGAGGGGCTTGCGTGTTCTGGTGCACTGGATTGGATTGCGGCCGATCCGGGTTTATCCGCAAAGGGAAAAATATTCAGATACATTTACACACTGGATCCGGCAATAGTCGGTCTGTGGTGGGATGGAAGGTCTTTTTCAGATACGGGGAGCCTTGTGGATGCGTTCAAAAAAGGTACTTTTCCGACTGAGGAGTTTTCCAGACTGCTGAGAGACAGGGCGATCTCTTTTCTGGAAAAATGCCGGGAAGGGATCGGAATCAGCAGCGGGGAGTGTATTGCGGATATTGAGGCGGTGGAGTCTCTGGAAACCTCCGAGCCGGGCAAGGGTGTCCAGCGGTGCATGATGATGTTTGCCAATGATCCGGATGAACGCTTTTTTACCGTGGACGGGGAAGACTACAGGGATCTGTCCCAGCTGTTGCTGCGGTATAAGGACGATGGGAAGAGACTGAGGGAGCTGAGCAGTGCGATCCTTCTCGATCCTTCGTTTCAGGCATGGCTCTGGGCGAAAGGGATGGAGCAGTCCGGTACAGAGGCAGTCCGTATTGTCAGGAGCAGTCCGGAACGTGGATTTTACCTGCTGCTGTGTATCTGTGAGCGTTCTGTGAGTGATGAGGGCGTAAAGAAACTGGCAAGGCGCATGTTTTTGAGATGGGGCGATTATGCCCCTGTGGTATGGCTGAGCAGGAACATCAGATTTTATAAGGCGGCAGGGGAGTCCGGCAGAATGCTCTATGATACGTTTTCAGGTGCGGGGTTCGAGGTGATGGATTCCCTGGATACACTGAGCCGCAAAGCGAATGCGCTTGTCAGCGATTATCAGATCTTTGTGGGAAGGACATTGAAGAATCCATTTGTGTTGGAGAATGAGGATGCGGGGGATCAGGATTTCGAATATTATCCGCTGTATGAGAGCGGATATTTCTGCTGCAGCTGGATCAATGGCCTGGAAGTGTGTCCGGCTTTCCTGAAGAGTGTGGGGGAAGTGATCGATGCCGGAAAGGTGGGGACATGGCTCAGACATAGTGAGGATGAAGAGATACGGCGGCTTCAGGAGCGATCTTCCCGGTTGTCTGCAGGGAATGATGATGCCTCGGCTGATGAGGAGGGCGCTTATAGTTCGCTGAGCAGCAGAAATCTGGGACTTTCGGTCTTTATGATGATCGCAGCGTGCGTGCTGTTCGCGCTGTCAGGAAACAAATCCTGGATGGCGGGGGCGGCTTCCTTTGCGGCTGGTGGAATCTTTCCGGCGCATTCCTTTCTGCAATATTATAAGAAGAAGGTCCGCGTGGAGGTCCGGTTGAGAAACAGGCAGGTTCAGCGGAACAGGCAGTCGGCAATAGACAGCAGGATCGGGATTATCAGACAGCGGAGCATGGAGGTCTATACAGGGATCGTCAATGGACAGGCAGTTCAATGCAGAGTGGCAGCTGCGGCGGACGCGGGCATAGAGGATCGGGATATTTTGGGTCAGAATGCTCCGGATCTGAGCGACCTTGATCTGGGTGCAGGTCAAAAAGTCATGGCATATATCTCGACATACGGCTATGTTATGATGGCGGTCATCTCTGTGGGAGACGGATACAGTCTGTTTGCAGAGGCCAGTATTTATGCTGCGATTTATGGGCTGGCGCTGCCGTATCTGTTAAACCGGAGACGTCTGGTGAGGACCTTTTCGGCGTGGTCTGCCACGACACTGACCGTGGCAGCTGCAGCCATCTGGGGAGGAGCGGCGTTCGGCAGTTCGTTTTTCGTTGCGATGAACTGGGCGCCGGTCGTCTGCCTGATCGCTGGGGGTGTGTTGGGTCTGTTCCTCATGTTCATGTGAAGGAGAAAAAGATGGAAACAGCGAGATTACAGGCGGTATTGCGGGAGCTTGACAACCGTACCCTGGGTACAGGGCGGCAGGTATTGGAGATCAATAAACAGATCGGCAGCCTGTGTGCGCAGGCAGAACAGTACCGGAATACAGCGGATAGAATTCTTGCCAGGGTATCTGGCGAGGACGATGCCGGGCGGTCTGCGGATATGGTGTCACAGGCCTATGCGTATATCAGCAGGGCGGAATATTGTGAAGCTTCTGCGGGGGAGATGCAGTCACAGGCAGATACGCTGAAGGGGGACCTTCAGGTCTGCAGATCCGAATACGAATATTATATGGGTGAGGGGGAAAGAAATCTTGAAACCCTGAGACTTACAGTTGAAAAGCTGACGGCACTGTCGGGGGCGAAGTACGGAGGCGGCGGTCTGGCGCAGTCTCTTGGGCAGACGCGGCAAAGACTGGCTTTTAACACGAAGCTGGTAGACGGCTGCAGGCAGAGGATCCAGTGGATCGACCGGATCTGCGGGAGCGGGGGCGGTCAGCCGGTCAGAAAATATACATTGCATTAAATGCGTTGGAACATGCGAAGGAGAAAAGAAAATGGGCTATTCGATGGACAGTTATATAACAAGAGGGCAGATGGATGTCACGGACAAATTAAATGAGGGGAAGGATCAGGTATCACAGATCGGAGATGAGTTTCGGGAAGTGAAAGACCAGATCCAGGATATTCCAGGAGGGCTGGATGATGATCTGAAGGATATGATAAAAAATGCCGAGTTATCTGGACGGCAGGAAGCGCTTGCCGATATTGAGGCAGTGGAGAGATCCCTGATCGACACCGCGAAGACAACGGCCGATTCGATCGGGGGAGATGTCAGGAACAAAATATCCGATAATACTTCCGTCAGGGGAAAAATAGACGGGATAAACAGCAAATATGGACAGGGGGATCTCGCCAGAGCGAAAGCGGCGATCGATGCCAACACCCGGAAGGGGGAGGACCTTCTCAGGATGCTGGATGATGCGATCAAAGATGCGGACCAGAGCACACAGCGCGTAAAGGATAAGCTGTAGCAAAAAGGAGATGCTTTATGGGAACTGAATTTTATACGATTCATGCGATCCCGGATCTGACACTGGCACAGTATAGCGCTGAGGAAAGCGGCGGAGTTGACGATGTGATCCGCCAGCATGCGGCTTTCTACCGTCAGCTGAACAGGAAAGGCCTGCTGTTCGGCGAGATATACCATCTCGTTTATGTGTACGATCCGCTTATGCAGCCGGGAAAAAGGCTGAATGTTTATCTGCGTGCGGACAGGGATGGCGAGTCTCCCGCCTGCATGCATGAGTTCATGACAGCGTCCCCGCTGTCGTCATACTTTCACTTTGAGAAGGAAGAGCCGCCCTGTGACCCTGTCTTTGCATACCGCGCAGTGATAGGAAAACAGGACGGGTTTGTCTCATCGTCCTTCCCGGACAAAAATACAGGATATTATACGGTATATCCATGGAAGGCAAACGAGAAAGCGCGGCTGATCGGACTGTTCAGGATGATGCAGAGACTGCAGCAGCCTGCAGCGTACAGTGTTACGGTCAGGTCTGTCGATCTCTCTGTAAGTATGCGGGAGTCCTTTCGGACACAGATCCAGTATATCCGCAATGCGCAGAAAGTGAACATGGGGAACAGGGATGAGAATGCAGAACAGTGTCTGCGGATATACGACAAGTTTCTTGAGAGTCTGTGCAGTCATCCGCATTTTATCTGCAGGATCAGTTCTTATGCCGGACAGGAATCCGTGGCAAGGATGATACTGGACGCGGCTGCTTCGGAGGCGGTTGAGGAGGGCAGTTATCGGATGATGTGCGAAGCTGGGACGTTTCATCCGCTGGAGCCGGAGAGAGGGATGGGAGAACTCTGTCTGGATGATGCACCGAGGGGGATGCGTAGGTGGAACAGCCTGTTCCTGCTCAGTGAGCTGGTTCCGTTTGCGATGTTCCCTGTCCTGTACCCGGGAGAGACGGTGGAGATCCCAAAGGAATCTGCACCGGTCTATGAGAAAAGGGGGATTCATCTTGGCAGGGATCGCAGCGGTTATGACGTATATGTCCCGCTTGATCTGCTGGCGAAGCATGCCCTGCTGGCAGGTGTTCCTGGAAGCGGGAAGACTTACAGCATGCTCCATATTTCGTCACAGCTGTCTGGGGAATACGCGATCCCGGTTCTGGTGCTCGAACCGGCTAAAAAGGAATACCGGGCTCTTGCGCGCAACACGAAAATGCCGGATCTGGCCGTGTTTTCACCCGGAGCCGCAGGTTCGTTTCCACTGAGGATCAACCCATTTGAATTTCCAGCAGGGTTGAAACTGTCGGAACATATCACGAATCTCGTTCAGGTTTTTGAGGGGGCATTTGATCTGACACCGCCCATGCCGTTTCTGGTATCGGAGGGAATCGAGCAGGTTTACAGGGATCATGGGTGGTATCCGTTTGAAGTGAATGATGGATCCCGCTCATATCCGAGCATCCGGGAACTGTACGACAAGGTCGCCAAACTTCTGGATGCGTCTGATTACGCGCCGGAGATCAGAAGCAATCTGAAATCCTGCCTGCAGGTGAGGATTGGATCCCTGATCACGAGAGAGATGGGGAATGTGTTTGACGTGCCGGCATCGACGTTATCTCCGGAGGAATGGCTGCAGGCCACATGTGTGATCGAGCTGGAGTCGCTGGGACCGGATGCGGCCAATTTCCTCACCTTACTGCTGATGACCCTGATCAGGGAGTTGCTGAGGCAGCATCCCAAGGCAGCTCAGGACAGGCCAAGACATGTGATCTTTTTGGAAGAAGCCCACAATCTGATCGGTCCGTCGACGGTGGCAAATGCCGAGAACGGGGATGCCAAGGTGGCGTCGACAAAGTATATTGTAAATATGCTTGCGGAGGTCAGGGCACTGCGGGAGGCCATCGTGATCGCAGACCAGCTGCCGACAGGGCTGGCGCCGCAGATTACCAAGAATACATCTCTGAAGATCGCGCACCGGATAACCGCGATGGATGACCGGCAGCTTTTGGCAGCCACGATGTCAGCCGACGGGGTTCAGCTTGAACGCATGGGATCCTTTCAGCCCGGACAGGCGCTGTGTGTCTATGAAAATATCATGAAACCATTTGAGATCCAGATATCAGAATACGACGGGAATGCGGAACCGCCTGACAATGATGAGCTGTATGAGATCCTCTCGGACAGGGATATATACAGGAAGGTCATGGAGCGCGATTTTGAGATAATGAACAGAAAGTTTATGGCAAAAAAGAGCCGGATCCTGGAGAGATACAGGATTATAGTTGAGAGCGGCAGAATAATGGAACAAAACAGGGTTGTTGTACAAAAAAATCCGACAGATCAAAAGAACATTAGCAAATTTAAGTCAAACGAAGAACAGTACATGAGGAATATAGACAGGCTGTTCGAGGACTGGCTGGAATATCTGCTGGAGCTGAGCGATTACTGTAAGATGAACATGTTGAAAAGGCAGGATGGGTTGGCTCTTGTGCGTCGCGACTTAAGAGAATTGATGGATGTGATAAAGGAATTGATGAAAGACTCCCCAGATCAGTGTGCCGCGACCCTGGGGAGAGTGGTAGGCAGGATCGACGGCGGTTTGACATGGGCGGCAGGACAAGTGCCAAAATAGGGAAAGGAATGTGTGCATGGGATATGATTCGTTATCAGGCAGGACAGATTCGTATGTAAAAGACAGGAAACATCTCAACGAAGAGTTTGATTGTTTTGATGAAGCGTATGGGAAACTGGAAGATGTCCGTGCGGATGCGGAGAAGTCGGATGCTGACATACAGAGCGCGGTCTCTGATATACAGCGTGGGTTCGACCAGGAGCACAGGACTCTCGAAGGGCAGAGTGATGAACTGGAAGATGAAAAGAGCAGATTGTCGGACAGCATCAACCGGGAGCTGGACAGACTGGATACAGCCAGCAGGAAGATTGATTCCCTCGCGGGGAAAAAGTATGCGGGAGGATTGAAAATGGCATCCGAAATGTGTGAGGACTATATGAAACAGCTGGAGGGGCTTCTGGACCGGCTGGACGCGGCTGCGTCGGCAGGGAATGCACGCGGGGCGGCAGGCGGTGCTATGGATGGCAGGGCAATGCCTGACGGCTCGTGCGATGGGCGGACTGCCTCAGACAGGGATGCGATGCCGGTGGGCAGTCTGGTACCTGACAGGAAGACGCCGCGCGACCTGCCCTGTACCCAATATGGATTTACAGTTGATCCTGATGGCAGCAGCACATACGATTCGCCGATGGAGATGGATCGTTACCTATATAAGAGTCAGGGAGCAGCATATACTAATTTTCAGGGCACCTGCGGGCTGTGTTCCATTGTGAATGTCATGAGGCTGGCCGGTGTAAACCTCAGTGAGAAGGATGTCATTGACTATGCTGCGAAAACGGCAGAATCGGATGAGATGACTGCGGGCGGCGTGCCGTGGGCGAACAGGCTATGCGTCATTGATCCGTTCAGATCCGGAGCAAGCGGGGGAACAAATCCGCGGAAACGGAAAAAGATATTGGAGCATTTTGGCATAAGCAGCGGGATCTTCCCTGTAAAAATGGACGGAGGGACAGCGTCGGATGAAACGATCAGAGAGATCGCGGACTATGTGGCGCATGGGCGCGGCGTGATCTTGTCGGTACATGCGAGTGTTCTCGAACCACAGATATATGCCAGTGATCTCAATCATGATTTTCATGCGGTCACGGTCACAAGTGTCGGGAAGAACAGGCAGGGAGACATTTCAGGGTTTTATATCTGCGATTCCAACAGGGGTACTTCATTTTACCCGGCAAATGTAGTCCGGTCGGCGCTGACAGGCGCGGACATGAACGTGACTTATTCATATATCAGATAGGAAAGGGAAGAGATGGAAGCGTTAGGAGAGATCAAACAGAAAATATTCAGGACAGAATGTAAGGAGTTCTTATATGAAGGAATGTCAAGGTCGGAACCGGTGATGACCGTGGATGAACATGGGATCGTCGACAATTATTTTATATATGCGGGCAATCATGAGATGACAATGGTGTCACCGCCCATGATCGCCTTTGGGATTTATTCAGATATAGGGAAAACAGCTTACATAAATACAGGAATATATGATGAGGGAGCTCCTCTAAAGAAAAACCAGATAGACAGGGGAATCATTGATGAGGAATACATTCGGGAATATGAGCGGCTTTACAGGGAATTGCGCAAATTTGTTTTTCAAAACTGTGATGACGCCCAAAAAGATGTTCTGGGCAAATATGTAGAACATTTGTATCGTTTATCTGGAAACGGGCTGTGGGAAGATTATCTGGAGGCTGTTCCTGGTTTTTTTGAATGGGCGGCCGGGGAGGGTGTTGGAACTGCGTATGGATCGTAAAAGTGGCACCATCTGGGAAGCACATCGGTATGGAGCAATGTTAAAGTGAGGATAGACATATGGACGAATTGTTGAAACAAAATCCATCGCAGCTGTCGGATGAGAGAAGGGAAATGTTTGCCCTTGCAGACCGCTTTTCAGCGGCGGTCAAGGCATATCAGCGGCAGTATGTATCCATAGCTGAAAAGAAGAATAAAGATCTGCAGCAGCGCAGTCTGGACAAAAAGAATCATCTGGACAGGCTGAGAGAACTGCAGGAAAGTGAGAGAAGGCGCCTTTCGGAGGAATACAGGAAGGCGGTCGAGTCGATTGACAGACAGATCGCCAGCTGGCAGAGCCAGACGTCTGAAGCGCTGCGGATGCAGGAAAAACGCCTGACCGCGGCGGAGAGGGAGGAGAGGACTGCCCTGAACTGTGCGCATAACGCCGACGAGGCGAGGCTGAAGAAGGATAAAGAGACCAGAAAACGCATTGGAGGGGTGTTGTCGGATGTAGATATATTATTGGGAAAGACATTGAGAGGGGGCAGCAGGTTCAAAAAGATCTGTTATTCCCTTGAGAAGCCCCGGATCAATATTGCCGGAAAGGCGGAGGCGCTGGAGGCGGTGGAAAAGTCTGTCGTCGATGAGGCGCAGAGTACATATGACACGATAAAGGATATAACCGAATCGCTGTTAAAGAAGGTGATATTTTATAAAAAGAGGACTGCCTGTATCAAAAAACTTCTGGAGATAGATACCGCGGCGCGGGAAGCTATACTGTGGATGGAATCGGAAAACAGGAAGGAGGAGGAGAAGAGAAGAAAGGACAGTGACGAGAGATGCGCGCAGCTCCGCGCAGAGTGCAGCCGGAACAGGCAGGAGATCGTCAATAAGAAAAACGATGCGGTCAGCCTGCTGCAGAAAAAGCGCGGGCAGGCAGATGAGCAGTACCAGGAATCCTCCGCACGCATGGCGGCGGGGCATAAGGGCAGGTATGAGGAGCAGGAAAAATATTATTCAGCACAGATGAAAAACGCAGCCGCACAGTGGCAGGCGGAATTGGACAGATGCAGCAGAACGTTTGCGTCACAGATGGAGGAGGAATTTCCGGCGGCGAGAATGAATCAATGGCTGAGTCAGTTCTGGCTTCACCCAAGAAATGTCGAGGATTACAGTAAGGCTGGCTTTCCGCAGTTGAATACGCTCATAGGAATGGCGTCCATTGATATATCCGGCTGGTATAAGGGCGGGACTGGTGCTGTTATCCGGCAGGTTCTGAAGAATTACAGCGGTCTTTTCGGAGTTAATCAGAAACAGGCGGAAAGAGCGTACAGGGAGGCAAAGATCTACCTGCCTTACACGATATCGATAGAGGAGGGGACATCCCTGCTGATCAGTTATGATGACGGTTCCGACGAGAGGGCAAAGACTATCCTGAATGCGATCGGTATGAGGCTGCTGCGCTCTGTGCCGCCGTGTCAGATGCGGTTTCAGCTGATCGATGCGGATGGGATCGGGACTTTTGGGCGGTTGATGTCCCTGGACCCGTCCATAGCCAATAACCCCAGTGAACCGACCGTAAAAAGTTTTGCGATCGGCGAGGGCGGGCAGGTGCACTCGACAAAAGAGGATATAGCGTCACAGATCGCGGAGACAAAGATCACAATGGACGATCTGTCACGACAGCTTACAAACTACAGTTCGATCAGGGAATTTAACCAGAGCAATCCATTGAGCAGGCAGATCTACAGGCCTGTTTTAATGATGAATTTTCCGCTTGGTCTGGGAGAGGGCGAGATCAGAACCTTGAGCGCCATGGCGGCGGACTGTTCCAGATGGGGATTTTCCATGATCCTGGCACAGCCAGACAAGGCAATTGGCGCTGTGAAGCAAGAGATACAGGCGAACGTTGGCGAGTTGCGGAAAAATGTGCTGTGCGTCCGGATGGATACGGGTCATAAGGGGCTGAGAGTGATCCAGACTGATTCAGTGACAGAGCGGAATGCAGAGATATTCCTGTATGGTCTGCCTGATCAGCATACGGCTGCTGCGATAGCAAAGGAGATCAGGCGGGACAGCGTTGAGGCGAGCCGGGTGCTGATCCGGTTTACAGAGGCAAAGGGGGTCTGTCCGGACAGAGGCCAGTGGTTCCGCCAGAAAGCGGATGACGGGATTGTGGTTCCGGTCGGGTATCTGGAGGGCGGACAGCCCTTTAAGCTGCAGTTTGATGACCAGCATGTCCATGCTGTGATCATGGGGAACACCGGATCGGGAAAAACAAATCTGCTGCATGTGCTGATGACCAATATCATGTTGAGATACGCGCCGGAAGAGATCATGATCTACCTGATCGATTTCAAGTATGGTCTTGATTTCAGGATGTACACACAGTACAACCTTCCGAATTTCAGGACGATCAGCATCAACAATGATCCTGAGTTTGCGCTGGCAATGCTGCAGAATCTGGAAAAGGAACAGCAGGAGCGGAGCATCCTCATGGGAAGCAGGTATCAGAAAATATCTGAGTATAATGCAGCCAATCCGGGTAAGCGTCTCAACCGGATCATGCTGGTGATCGACGAGCTGTATGAACTGGCAAAGCAGGCATCGGATGATGTTCAGAAAAGTATATTGAAGAAAATAGACAGTTTTGCACACCAGACGCGGGCTTTCGGGATCCATATGGCAGTCTGCGGCCAGGATCTGGACAAGATCGAGAATTTTGAGACGATAAAGAATCAGTGTACGACCCGGCTTGCATTACATTGCGGGGATGAGCAGGTAAGGATGCTCATGGATGATGCCGGAGTGGCGAGAATGCACACGATCGATACGAATGATCAGGGGGCGTGCGTCTTCTCACTGTCCAATGGATCCAATCCACAGATTGAGCATACGGCATATCTGGAGGCGGCACACCAGGAAAAGCTCCTGGAACAGATACACAGGCATTATCTGAATAAAAAGCAGATCACAAAAGTGAAGGTACTGCTTACCAGGGTGAGCGATGATCCGAACCATCTCCTGCAGATGTTCCTCACAACGGGTTATATTCCAGATCTGACAGACAATCGGATCCTGATCGGAGAACCGATATCGATGGAACGGGAATTCAATCTATGCCTTTCAGAAAATCTGTGGGTGGCAGGGGGCGGCAGTTCGGATGAGGCCATGGATGCCGGAAACAGTATTATGTTCTTTTCGGCACTGTCACTGCTGCTGGCAAAGCTAAAATGTGGTCAGGGCGATATCGTCTGCACGAACTGCAGCGACCAGCCCATGAGGGACATTGAGGAGGAGGAAAGGGATCTGGCAGGCCAGCTGATGTCCATGCATCCGCAGTTTTTTCAGTATCGTGCGGGGGAAAGGTACAGGGAAGTGCTGAACCAGATGTTGGATGAGCTGGAGGCGAGACGCAGTCAGACGAAGCCGTGCTCCAGGGCTCTGTGGTGGTTCCTGATCCGTCCGGAGATCGTAAACGGTGTGGGTGACGACAGCACGATGGTGATCGATCTAAAAGAATTGTTGAATCATGGAGCACAGTATAATATACATACGATCCTGTGGAATGCGGACATAAAGAAAGCACAGAAGCTGCAGATCGACAGGACTCTTTTTCGGGACCGGATCTGCCTGGATATGAGCGCTGAAGATTCCAGGATCGTTAACGGAAATGAGCTGAGACCTGCACCGGAAGGATTTAAGGCAGTTTTTATCGGTAACAATACGATGAGATTCCGGGTTTATGACCTGCCTGACGGTAAGTGGATGAACGGCTTATTTGCGCGGTTGAAGGATGCTATCTCCTAAATTCGGGTCAGATAAAAACGACTATCCCAAGGGGATCGTGGTGAACGAGAAAACGAATGGCATTGTCGCAGTCAACGGGCACAGCTACGAGGGCGCGGATAAAAAGACAGAGAATACGAACTTCGTGCTCATGGCCGCAAAGCATTTCTTGGAGTTGTTCAATATCGGGAAGTGATGATATTGAAATTGAAATTTCAGAAAAAAAATATCTTTACAGAAAGAATGAACTGATGAAGGGGATGGAAGCCGATCTTTCAAAACGCAGCATAATCCTTGTTACAGACAATCTAAATACCCATTCTCAGGCTTCATAATATAAAGCATTTCCACCAGAGGAAGCACGCAGACTGACAGAACGCTCATACAAAAATGGCTATTGAAGAGCTTTGGTATGATAAGAAAATATGATGCATATTCTTCTGGATGGATAAAATATTCAGTGTGCTGTTTTGCAGATCGTAAATCTGTGAAAACAGCACACATCAATATCAGTTCAATATAAATTCCGCATAGACCGTGTATTTGTCATAATCTCCAGTTGCGCGGAAATCCGTGACACTTTTCTGAATCCTGTAAGTGCCGGAGGCAAGTGATCCGTACAGCCATTCCCAGTCAAGTTCATGCTCCGAACTTTTTTTCGGGGAGAGTGGGTAGGCAACGGAATGAAAAGCATAGTTGCCGTCAGGTATGACAGGGATTTCTTCCCAAACACCATTTTTCTGCACTTCGAGCAGAAAATCATCTCCGTATTCCAGACTGCCGGTCGCAGCACCGGCATCGTATTGATAAAACACGAGTGTTGCGCCGGCCGGTGTGATATTTTTGAGCGAAAAGGACAGTCCGATCTCTTCCAGCTCGGACTCCCGGCTGTAGATATATGCGCCGCCCTCTCTGACAGATGTGTCAAAAGACAGTGTGTCGAGGATCTCCATAACCTGGCCGGAGTAGGTTTCCCACCAGTCCTCCACTGAATATGTCAGGGCGACAATGCCTTTATACTCGTCATGGAAAGCGATAAAATCCCAGTATGCGTGATTGTCGTAAGTTCCAATGTCTGCTTTGATCCCTGCGATGGTCGCCTGTTCTTCCGCAAGTCCTGTGCCGCAGACTCCGAAGCCGTCGATGTAATTGAGAGCGATATAGCCGTCTGTCACAGCTTCAGGATAGAAGTGGATGCCGTACAGCCCGTAGTCTGTCTGTCCGCTGTCCATAGGACAGGTTTCATGGCGCCAGCCGTCAGGGATCGACAGGGAGATCTCACCGTATGGACCGCCCTGTATGACAGTAGTGTTTTGGATGGATTCCGCAGGCGTTGTGACGACGGATTCGGCCGGGGCAGTTTCGGAAGGCGTTGCTTCGGGTGTGCTGTTCTCTGTTTGGTTCTCTTCCCGGGAGGCGGGGGCGGCAGCGTCTGTACAGCCGCCGGTGAACAACCCTGTCATAAGCAGCGCTGAAAGTATGATCGCCATGGGATTCTTTTTCATAGTTCGTTTTCCCCTTTCTATAGATGGTGTTGATATTTGCTGATACATATGCAGCAATCTTGAAATGTTCCTATATAATCTATAGAGGGAAAAAGGTTTGTCTGGTTGCGGCGGCATGGGATCAGGCGTGCGTTTTTCTCTCAGCGACTTCCTTGCGCATCGTGGGAAGGTCCTTCTCGATCGTGAACAGATAAGCGGCAACACCGAGGAAGATACATACGACGACGGGGCCGTATTTGAAAAATCCGTCGATGCCGGCGATAGTCGCCTCGGACTGTACTTCTTTTAAACCGTCATATCCGACCGCGGCGAGAAAGATGCCCAGCAGGGAGGTGAGGAGACCCTGACCGATCTTCTGACCGACCGTGTTGGCAGCAAAGAGCACACTCTGCACGCGCGTTCCCAGTTTCCATTCACCATAATCGACGCAATCACCGATCATGGCGCCGGCAAGTCCCATGGGGAAGCCCATGCCGATCCCTTTGATCAGACCAGTCGCCAGGAACCAGGTCACATTGTCGGAGGGACCGAGAATGAAGAGGATCTGGCCTGCAAGGATCAGCACGGTACCAAAAACGACCAGGGCGCGCTTGCTGATCTTGCCTAACACGGAAGGCACGACCATCATCAAAAATACGCCGGGTACGTTGCTGACGGCAATGAAAGATCCCATCAGTCCCAGATTACCCATCACGTCTTTTAAATAGTAAACAGAGACGGAGAGATTGAAGATCAGGAGGATATTGGCGCAGATGCCGATGACCAGCGTATAGATCCAGTATTTATTTCTGAATGCGAAGCCGGCGCCTTTGAGGACATTCTCAGCCGGCTTGTCATTTTCCACACGCTCTTTGACAAAGAAAGCGTTCAGGAAGAGGAACACGAGACCGATCGCGCCGAAAAAGAGTGTAGCCTTCACCCATGCTGCCTGGCTGTTCATGCCGCCGAAATACTCGACGATAGGCATGATCTTGCTGGCAACAACGACCTGCATGCCGGCCGCGAACAACATGGAATAGGCCAGCATCTGGGAGCGGTCAGTAGGATCGTCCGCGGCGTAGGAGGGCAGGGAGGCTGCCGCTGCGCAGACAATGGTATAGAAGATCGTGTTGAAAAGGTTATAGGTGACAAAGATAAAAGCCAGCTGAAGCGCGGGCGTCGTGTCCGGTACCAGGAAGGTCAGTACGACACTGGCAAGCATGGGCAGGCTCCATCTGAGAAGGACAGGGATACAATGGCCGTATTTGCTCTTGTGCGTGTCGATGTACTGGCCGGCGACCAGGTCGGAAAAACCGTCAAAAATCTTGCAGAACAGGATGACGGTTTCGACACCCGGTGGGGCGAGATGGCAGGCAGAGAGCTGGTGGCGTTTACCCGTCAGATGTTCCCGCTGTCGGATCAGCGCGAGGATACGTTTATCGGCGGCTTGTCGATGGGCGGTTTTGGAGCCCTCCGGCTTGGAAGTTATTATCACGAAACATTCAGCAGGATATTCTGTCTTTCCGGTGCGTTTGTGATCGATGACATCGCGGGCATAAAGGAAGGCTATTCGGACGACATAGGCGATTACGATTGTTATCACCACATTTTTGGCGATCTGGAGCAGTTGAAGGGAGCCCCAGGGACCCGCTCTGGTGCGCCGGGCAGGCGGTCAGGGCGGGAAATGTCCCGCAGGTGTATATGGCTTGCGGGAGTGATGACTTTCTGCTGGAGAAGAACCGCGAGATGAAGAAGGCGTTGGAGGCGCTTGGGATCCGGGTGGATTATGAGGAGACCCCTGGCACGCACGACTGGGTATTCTGGAATCGGCATCTGGAGCCGGCGATCCGATGGATGCTGCGTAATTGACGCAGACGGCTTTATGGTCACATGTTTTTGTACGGGAGAAGGGCTATGATTGTATTGGTCATAGCCCTTTTTTGGCGGCGTGCGGGCAGGGAAAGTATGATGGGTGAAACTGACAGGCGGTGGTTATAATGCGGTTTGGCAGTACATATAATGAACAGACAATATATCGAAAATATGGTGGTCATGTGAGAAATAGAGGGCTGGTAGGTCTGATCATGTTCGCGCTGGTGCTGGCGGCGGGAATTTTCTGGTATGAAAACAGGACGCAGGAGGTCAGCCAGACGAACGACAATTTTATCAAGTGGGTGGATTTCAACGCGTCGAAGGAGGCGATGAAAAAGGCATGTCTCATGGATATCGAATCATATGAGGCAGAGAAGCATCTTGACTGGATCACACTGCTTGCCTATGCCGCGGTGCGCGGCGGCGGGGAGTTTGGGAGCAGGTCGGCGTCATATATCGACGAGATCGCGGCAAAGCTTACAAACGGGGAGACCACGGAGGAGGAACTCCGGGAGAAATACCAGTATTTCCCGTATTATTATGAAGCGTATTCCGCTGTGCTCGGCGGTATGGTCGGGGAGTATGAGATACGGGATGAGAGCGGCGCCTGCCAGAAAAAATACGGGCTGAAGGCGTTCTCTCCGATCGCGGCGGGATTTTCTTATCAGGACTATGATGACTTCGGTGTGGGGCGGGATTTTGGCTATAAGCGCCAGCACCTCGGGCACGACATGATGGGGCTGATCGGCACGCCCATCATCGCGGTCGAGTCGGGTTATGTGGAGGCGCTCGGCTGGAACCGCTACGGCGGCTGGCGCATCGGCATCCGCAGCTTTGACAAAAAGCGGTATTACTACTACGCGCATCTGCGGCAGAACAGACCCTATGCGGAGGGACTCAAAGAGGGGGATTACGTCACTGCGGGCGACGTGATCGGCTATATGGGACATACTGGTTACAGCGACAAGGAGAATGTGAACAATATCAAGACAGTGCACCTGCATGTGGGGCTGCAGCTGATCTTTGACGAGTCGCAGAAGGATGGAAACAATGAGATCTGGGTGGATTTTTACCAGCTGGCGGGATTCTTAAGCGGCCACAGGTGCGAGGTCGAGCGCGATGATCTCACGAAGGAGTGGGACCGGAAATATGACATGAAGGATCCTGTCGTACCGGACAAATTTTAAACAAATCTTAATAAAATATTTCAGATCATTCTGTAGTCAGCCGTCGAAAAGTGTGGTAAACTCACACATAAGACAGTATATTGCGGACAGACAAAAAATGTAAGATTTATTTTACTGCAAAACGCAATAATAAATGGATAAAGCACGAAAGGAAAAGGACGGTAATAAGGATGAAAAGGAAATTGTATTATGTACTATTTTTTCTGTACGCCATTGTCGTGGTGTTTGTTCTGTATCTGAACGGCGTGTTCACAGGGGAGTGGAATTCCTCGGTCAATCTGGTCATCAATATCGGATTTCTGATTCTGATCGGGATTCTCTTTGCCGTATCTTCCATCAGTTTCGGAAGGCTGGGCAGAGCCGCCGATGAGCTGGATGCTGTCAGGATCCGTCTGCAGGAGGAATACAGGGAGGCGGGCGAAAAGAATCTCTGGGCAAATTACAAAGATAACGCAGAGCTTTTTGCGGACAAAGACCTGCAGGATGCGTTTGACAGATACCGTATGCGGGTAACAGGGTCCAGGACGAGGCGGGGCGCGGGCGCTTCCTGTGACCTGGAAGAATATATCAATGAGGATCTCCTGGACAGGGTAAGCATGAATTTCTTCAATTCCGGCGTTCCGGGGACGCTGACGGGGCTGGGGATCCTGGGAACGTTTCTGGGGCTGTCCATGGGGCTCGGCGCGTTCAGCGGTGACGACATTTTTACGATCTCTGATAATGTGGGCGCGCTGCTCTCCGGTATGAAAGTGGCGTTTCACACCTCGGTGTACGGCATCTTCTTCTCGCTGGTGTTCAGTATTCTCTACCGGAGCCTGATGGCGGACGCATACAGGGCGCTGGAGGAATTTCTGAATGTGTTCCGCCAGACTGCGCAGCCGCTTTCTGTGAAGGACGATGAAAATGCTGCGACGATGCTCGTCTATCAGGCGGGGATGGCAAATACGTTAAAACAGATGCTGGCGGTGATGAAAGGCAACGCGGCGGAGCAGACTGCGGGCGTGGGACGCATCGTGGCACAGTTTACGGAACAGATGCAGACGGCGCTGGATACGGATTTTAAGAAGCTCGGGAGCGTTCTGAAGAGTGCCGGGGAATCGCAGGCTGCCAGCGCGGCCGATGTCGCGGAGATGGTGAAAACGGTTGCGGTCCTGGTGGAGGCAAACCGCACCGCGCAGGAGGCGCTCACAAGTGCGATGGAACGGCAGAATATTTTTGCGAAACAGCTGGAGGATCAGAAGAAAATGCTGGCAGACACGTGCAGTGATATGAGCGATGAGATCAGCAGCCAGATCTACACATTTGAGCAGATGAGGAATTTATATGAAAAATAGGCGGAGAAACAGAGAGGCTTTTGCGGAGCACAGCTACTGGCAGTCCTACTCGGACATGATGGCGGCGCTCCTGTTGATATTTATCCTGTTGATCGCGATCACTCTTGCGATCTACAGACAGAAGACGAGCGATCTTGACCAGACAAGGCTGGCGCTCAACGCGGCACAGAGCGAGCTGGACGCGACGATAGAGGATCTGGAACTGTCCAAGGCGGAGCTGGAGAAGTCCAATGGGGAGCTTGCGTCCTCGCTGGCGGAACTGCAGCAGGCGTACGCGCAGGCGGCGCTGACGCAGGAGGAGCTGAATAACGCCTACCTGGAGATCGAGAATGCCAGGCAGGAGCTGACGACGACGAAGCAGGAACTGCAGGACATCGTCGGGATCCGCACAGACATCATCGGGGCGCTGCAGACGGCTTTCAGCAATTCTACGATGAAGGTGGACGCGCAGACCGGTTCCATCACGTTCTCCTCGGATGTGCTTTTCCGCTATAACAGCGCCTCGCTGACGGCGGAGAGCAGGGAGACTTTGAAAAACATTATTCCGATGTATCTGGATGTGCTGCTCCAGGACCAGTTCCGCGGGTACATCGCCGAGATCATCATAGAGGGGCATACGGACACGGACGGGGGCTACCAGAGCAATATGGAACTGTCCTACGAGCGCGCCAACGCTGTGGCGGATTTCTGCCTGAACAAAAGCAACGGGCTCAGCGAGGAGAAGATCGAACAGCTGCAAAAACTCCTGACCGTCAACGGAAAGTCGTGGAGCACTCCTGTTTATCTGAAAGATGCCGCGGGAAATCCGACCGGCGAGGTGGACATGCCGGCTTCCAGGAGGGTGGAGATCAAATTCCGTCTGAAGGAGGATGAGATGATCAAGAAGATCGCGGGGATCCTGGCACAGGACGCGAAATAGATTGCTTTTTGAACAATCCTGACTTTTGGAGCTAAAGTAAAAAATAGTGCTAAGCCACAGGTCAAAACCTATGGATTAGCCTTTTTTAACAGGACGTCAATGACAGCCAAGTCCGGGCAAAAATCTTGTATGAAAGATGAATTTTGCGTAAGGTTTATATATTTTCGATCGGACATTTTTGCAACCCTGAAATCATGGATAAGATCAAAGATTTCTTCTGTAACATGCTCATCTTTCAAGATATGTATCTGTAAAAACCTTATTCATAATACTGCAGGTTTTCCACTTCTGAGAGGGTTTTCAGGCTAAATCTTAAAGAGGGGTAGTGGACTGGGAAAAATAATTATCAGAAGTTTGTCATATTTTGTATTGAAATAACAAATCACCGTGTATATAATAAAATTGATTATTTATACTGGAATATGAGAAAAATGTAATTAGGCAGCAAACGTCAGAAATGGTTAGAAATATGGAAAAAAGGCTTAGAATAGAATTATGAAATATGCTATCGATCGATATGAAACAGGTTCAGAAAAAGAAGTCCGTGCAGACATATTTTATGGTAAATATATTCCTCAAAAACATGCGCGCTTTTTTTGTCCGGAATGTGGGGAGCCGGTATTTTGGCGTTCCCGGGGAGGCTCGCAGCCGGATAAGTTTTCTCATTATAGCAAGACAGAACTGAGTCCGGAATGCGATAAGCGGGTAGATGGGAACTTGAAACTAAATTTGTATGAGCGGGTTGGACTTCCGGTTTATCTTACAGTCTGGGCAGACAGCCAATTTTGCCTGAATATAGGGTTTCCGGCATTGAACGAACAACTGCTTTTAAAAGCGCATCGTCAGCAGATTAAAGTTTGTGTGGCAGGAGCAGGGGATCAAAAGACAATCACTGTGGATGCGGGAAACTTTTTAGAAGACAGCGTTACTCTGGTTCCTGTCAATTTTGTTCCCAAAACGGGAGAAAATTATGTTGTGACAATATTTCCAAAGGAAAAAGCGTTGGAAATTCAAAAAAACTGGTCTGACTATGCAGATGGTTTTAGCTGCGGAGGCGCGATTTTTGCATATGGTGAGACTGAGGGGAAAAAAATCAGAAGGGGAGATACTGTCTCACCAGACCGACAATATTATGTAATTGCCAGATGTTTTGTGCCGCCTCAAGAGATTTTGTGGAAAAAACTTGGAACCATATCTTTGAGTAAAGAAGTCTATCAGGTCTATTTAATCACAATTTGTGTTTCCATAGAAAATATAAACAGGTATCGATATGTGGAAAATTATTTACAAAAAGAATTTGGTGTCTGGCTGTTGCAGACATCGCCGGAATTGATTCCTCTGTGGCCGCCGGTGACAGAGCAGGGAGCAATGATACCGGTCCTGGGTCGTTCTAAAATGTTCTGTGCGGTATCCAGTGGGAATGATGTTCCCAATGTATATAGATATGATGGAACGGAAGTTTCCTCCATGGCTGTAGGAAAGGGAGAAAGCGGCTCTTATACAGTGAGTTTTTCTGTTGATTTGCGGGAAATGATATTATCGGTGGACAGAAAGTACGTAGGGAGGGAGGTCTCGTTTCAGGCCAAAGAGATTGTCCGTCCAAGGTTTCAATATGATTATTCTATAGAGGAAGAAAACGGGAATCTGATAGAATGGAAAGATTTGACGCGGGAAGTCCTTGCAGCTCCTTTTTCCTTAAATGCCAATGCAAGAATGGATTTATATATTGGCTGTCGAGATATGACTTTTCGGCATGTGACAGTTCGGGAACAACGATTGTCTGTTCCAGGGCAGTACAATTCGCAAGAGATTTTCTTTGTGGCGGAGGATGGAATTTTCTTCCATGTTGAGGCAGAAAATGTCGATAAAACAGAATATTTGCAAACAGTTCTGACAGTGGACGGGATCAGAGCGTGTCATGGCGGAGCGTGGGTTCCGGTTCCTTATTGGGTAGAATATGTGTTGTTGGAATGTAAAAGAACGGAAATGAAAAGATAGTGGAGGAAGTCAGGAAACGAATTGAAAATGCGAGAATACCCATTGGTCTTTTAAATGTATTGTACAGCTTTTACTGCAAGAAAGGATTTTATAGATGAGAGAGGCAGAAAATAAGGAAGATGCTTTAAAAAAGGATGTAGAGACGGGGAAAAATGATTCTGGGAAAAGGCAAAATGAAGACCGCCTGCAGAAAGCTTTTGTAAAGAATGAAATAATCACAGCGGATTTCTCGGTTCAGGAAATAGATTATATTTGTCGAAAGATTACGCCAAAGGCAATACGGGCATATTTTCAACACTATCCTCAGGAATACGCTAAAATCCGCCCGGGCATCAGAGCCACTTCTTTGCCGGATGAAATGGCGATACAGCTTGTCATCAAAAATAGTACAAAAAGATTTGTTTCATCCTTTATCAATAAGTACCTCAGTGTCTGGAGACAGGAGATTAAAGAGTATCAGGAAGAACTGGAAATGAAAAGGGAATCTCCTCAAAAAGCGCTGATCAAGACGATATTGAAAAGTGTGTTTGACGGGAATGTGCCGCTTTTTTTCAGAGTGACAGGAAACTCCTGTTCAGAGGAATACATGGCGTTGGTGGAAGAGGCAGCTTTGCTTTTAAAAGAAAAAGAGAAACAAAAACAAAAGCAGAAAGAGAGTATCAGCGAGATTTCGGAAAAGAAAACGGAAAAGAGTACAAAAGATCTTGAAATTGGGGATTTGCAGGAAAAAATCAGACATTTATCTGATCAGGTGGTCAGACTGAGACAGGAATTAGAGAATGGGCAAAGTGCATACTGTGAAGCGCAAAACAACATAGCTGGGTTATCTGAAAGGAACAGTGCGTTGGAAAGCAAGATAGCAGTCTTAAAGGAAAGGATGAAAGATTCGGAGGATAAAGCGGCAAGGTCACAGGCAGAACTGGAGAAAATTCACAAGTTGTTAAAGTATTCAGATGAGGATATGGGGGAGAATCAGAGTGAAGAATTTCCTTATACTTCTATTGGACAGGTATTGACTGATTCCAATGGGAAAAAGTGGTGCAGAAGACTTGCAGATATAGAAAACAGGAATGCCAGACGCTTTATCAGGAATGAGGACGAGCCGCCTTATTTTGACAATCGCGACAAGCTGCCGGTATTTGACGGGCCTGAAACGGACGGATTTATAGGGGTATGGAATTGGAGTGCGGTTGAGAATTATAAGGATGCAAATAGAGACTATGTCAAGACGCAGTATAACAGCAGTATAAAGTATATAGAGGTAGTGGAGCTGACGGAGTGTCATAGCTGTGAAGATATTTCGGGCTATCTGGCAGGTAATATTTTTTCTGATATAGTGGGCAGTAAAATTCTTTTTGTCTACCGTGTCACAGAAAAAGAAATGAGCGGTTTGCTCTGTGGGACAAGAGAACTCGAATTTTATGACGGGTGTGTTCGGTTAAAAACGGATGAGGGCTCCTGTTCTGGAAGCGGTACACGGTGATTCGCAGGCACATATGACACGCATTAATACAGAGGAACATACGGCTCAGCTTTCCTATAAGGATCAACGGCATAAAACATGGTCAACGACAGAAGATTTTGAAATGCGATTTCAAAATGTCCATGTGGATAATGACCGTCCGGTGGATATACTGAGTTGCACTACGACTATGGAGGTCGGTATTGATATCGGATCATTGACGGCGGTGGGGCTGAGAAATATTCCGCCAAGGCGGGAAAACTATCAGCAGCGCGCAGGACGTGCGGGCAGAAGAAGCGCGGCAATCTCCACAATTGTTACCTATACGGACAATAGGCCTCATGACAGTTATTATTTTCATAATCCTGAAAAAATTATTTCCGGTGTTCCCAGAACACCGTGGATCGACGTTGACAATAAAAAGCTGACGTACCGGCATTTGAACATCATCTGTGCTACAGAGTTTTTTGACCAGCTGGGAACAGGTGCTGACGAAGAGAATATATATGGTTTCTTTCAGGATAATTATGATAAGTTCAGAGATTTTATCAGTGGGAAAACAGAGCAGGATTTTGATCTGGAAACGCTGATTCCGATGGGAGTGGCTTTTGATATTGATGAATATAAGAAAGATATTTTAGGACAGATGGAGAAACTGAAAAAGAGTGTGGAGGAGTTTCCAGAAGCATATCGGGAGGAGGATGGACAGGAAAAGAGTGTGCTGTATGCTTTTCTGGAAAAGGGGATTTTTCCGACTTATTCTTTCCCGAAAGATGTTGTGGGCTTTTATGTGGAAAAAGAAAGAGGGGCAAAGATTGATCAAAAGCCAGAGCGCGCTTTGGACATTGCAGTCAGTGAATATGCTCCTGGACGTTTGGTAGTGATCAACAAGATAACATATAAATCCGGTGGTATATACAGTTTTCATTCCAAATTCCGTCCAGATGGGCAGGAACATCCGGCCCGGCCTTATTTTGAGAGTAAGAGCAGGGAGTATTTTAAAGATTTGTATTACTGCAACGATGCGGCCTGTAATTGGATGGGATTGGAGATTCAGAGTAAATGTCCGTTTTGTGGGAAAGAGACAATTCGGAGTCAAAACATGTTAAAGCCCTGGGGATTTGCGCCGATTAATGGAATAAAAACCAGGGAGGCCGAGGCCGAGGCAGAAATGACCTATGCGGAGGAGCCATGTTATTCTATCACGCCAAGAGAAAATGAGATGGGGACGGTGGAAGGTTTTGTTCATCTGCGGTATTCCAAAAGGGCTGATGATCCGCTGATCATTTTGAATAAGGGACCGAAATCTGCCGGATTTATGGTTTGTAAGGATTGCGGCGCGGCGGTTCCGGGAGACGATGAAGCGTTGCTTCGGAAAATTGGTAAGCCATATATGCGTCCATCTGCGTATTACAATTGTCATCACCCGGCGGGAAGTGTTGTGAATACTTATCTGGGAAATCAATTCAGAACGGATATGGTAGTGTATGAGATTACGCTTGATGCAAGACGGGTCAATGTCAGTTCCGATGGTTTTTGGATACGGAGAGCCGGACAGACTTTGGCAGAAGCCATGACATTGGCCGGGGGACGGTTGCTGGATATCGAATTCAATGAAATTAAGAGCGGATATCGGCTTCGATACGCTGAAGAGGATTTGAAAGCGTATGTGGATGTATTTTTGTTTGACAGTCTTTCCAGTGGAGCGGGTTATTGTTCCGCGTTGGCGGAAAGGACCAGGGAGCTGATGGGAGAGACACGGAAGGTTCTGGAGCACTGTTCCGCTGGGTGCGACAGTGCCTGTCATGAATGTCTGATGCATTACTGGAATCAACGAGTCCACGGACTGTTGGACCGGTTTGCGGCACTGGAACTGTTGAAATGGTGTGAAAGTTCTGAATTGCCGCCTGAGTTGGCTTATGATCGGCAGGAAGAGCTATTAGAGCCATTAAATGCAATGGGAGCGGAGTATAAGATTGTCGGTGACGGAGTACAGCATTATGTCAGGATGCGGAATAAAACGAGCAGGGTAGTTGCGTATCCAGCCATGTGGAGTGAAAATTTATTGCCGGATGGTGTAATTACCCTTGCGGATAAACTGTTGAAATATGCGCTGCCGAAAGCGGACGAGATTATTCGGGCAAAAACAAAGTGAAGATATAAGACAAAAAATACTATGTTTGGCTGTTGGTTCGATGAAACATTTGGGAGTATGGAGATGGTTTGATTTTGGAGGGATAAATATGTCGGATTTTATGAAGCAGATGCAAATGGTTTTGTACCATTCAGATGATGGTGATGTGACAGTAAATGTCTACATTAAGGATGAGGATTTATGGATTACACAAAAGGCCATGGCTGAGCTTTTTGGTATTGATAAATCTGGAATCAGCAGGCATTTAAAAAATATATTTGCCACTGGCGAATTGGATGAAACAGTGGTTGTTGCAATTTTTGCAACAACCACTCAGCATGGTGCAATGGAAGGGAAAACGCAAGTATCCGAGACAAGATATTATAATCTTGATGCAATCATATCTGTTGGCTATAGGGTAAACTCAAAAAAAGCCACACAATTTCGGATCTGGGCAACCCGGGTTCTGAAGGAATATATGAAAAAGGGTTTTGTGCTTGATGACGAGAGATTAAAACAGGGCCAGACTGCCTTTGGAAAAGATTATTTCAAAGAACTTCTTGAAAGAGTGCGTTCTATCCGTGCGAGTGAGCGCAGAATATGGCAGCAGATTATAGATATATTTGCGGAATGCAGTATTGACTATACAAAGGATTCTGAGACTGCTTACCATTTTTTTGTTACTATTCAGAACAAATTCCACTACGCAATAACGAATCATACTGCGGCAGAGATTGTGTATCAATCTGCCGATCATCAAAAAGAACATATGGGGCTGACGACATGGAAAAATGCGCCAGAGGGGAGAATTTTAAAATCCGATGTATCAATTGCGAAAAATTATCTTGAAGAGAAACAGATTCGGCAATTGGAACGGGCAGTTACAGGATATTTTGATTATATTGAAGATTTGATTGAGCGGGAAAATGTATTTACCATGGCTGAGTTTGAAAAAAGTGTCAATGCATTTCTTGAATTCAGACAGTATAAGATTCTAAAAGATAATGGGAGCATATCACATCGGCGTGCCGTTGAGAAAGCTTATGGGGAGTATGAGATATATAACAAAAAGCAGCCTATTGAGTCTGATTTTGATAAAGTTTTAAAGGAAATGATTGAAAGAGGTGACAACTGATTTGTGCTATATGGAACATGTCGGTTACATAAAAAGAGCTGGTTGTATCCTGGCGCAGGACGCGACAGAGTAAACGCTGGGGTCTAAAAAAGATGCATAAATTGTCACAAATAGGAAAAATGCACAATAAACCGCGGGGCAGATCGTCTGAGTCAGAGGTGCACTTTATAAAAATGGATAATTTTAACTGGTAAAATTCGTCAGTATTGCAATAAATATCAAAAGACAAAAAGATTGCTTTTTTTTTAACAATGTGATAGAATAAGCACAATGGTTGTGATTCATATAATAAAAGGGCAGATTCAGAATACTGCACAAATGCTTTGCACAGTAAATAGTTACGTTCAGTTTACGGTTCGGTAAAATTGCAAAAAAGTTTGTGCATTTTTCATGATTTCTCGGTTATTATTGTAAAAATCACAGTCACCAGTACATTGTTTTCCCGATTACCGTATCCTGGAAAATCAGAAAATGTTGTATTGGGAAACTGACGGGTGCAGGCCTGTCGCGAGTGTATAAGAGAGTATAAAAAATGGAGGAAAAGAGAATGGCAAAGAAGATTGTATTAGCAGGTGCATGTCGTACAGCAATCGGCACTATGGGCGGTTCGCTCAGCACAACTCCGGCTCCGGAGCTTGGGGCGATCGTGATCAAGGAGGCTCTGAACAGGGCGGGCGTTCCGGCTGACAAGGTTGACCATGTATATATGGGATGCGTTATTCAGGCAGGACTGGGACAGAATGTGGCACGCCAGTCAGCGGTCAAGGCAGGGATTCCCATTGAGACACCGGCAGTGACAGTGAATGTTGTGTGCGGTTCAGGTCTGAACTGTGTGAACATGGCTGCACAGATGATCCTGGCCGGCGACGCTGATATCGTGGTGGCAGGCGGTATGGAAAACATGTCCATGGCTCCGTTCGCACTTCCTAATGCACGTTTCGGCTATAGAATGAACAATGGCGTGCTGGTGGACACCATGATCAAGGATGCGCTGTGGGATGCATTCAACGATTATCATATGATCCAGACAGCGGACAACATCTGTGATGAGTGGGGAATCACACGCGAGGAGCTTGATGAGTTTGCGCTGAAGAGCCAGCAGAAGGCGGAGGCCGCTCAGAAGTCCGGCGCATTTGACAAGGAAATCGTACCGGTTATGGTCAAGAAGAAAAAAGAGATGGTGGAGTTTAAGGTTGACGAGGGACCAAGGGCAGGTTCTACGATTGAAGGTCTTGCGAAGCTCCGCCCGATCAACAAGGATAAGTACGTCACAGCAGGAAATGCGTCAGGGATCAATGACGGTGCGGCTGCCATCGTGGTCATGACAGAGGAGAAGGCGAAGGAACTGGGCGTAACGCCGATGGCAGAGTGGGTTGCTGGCGCGCTCGCCGGCGTGAGACCCGAGGTTATGGGTATCGGTCCTGTTGCAGCGACGAAGAAGGTTCTGGCCAAGACTGGCATGAAGATCGAGGATTTTGATATCATCGAGGCAAACGAGGCGTTTGCGGCACAGTCCATCGCAGTGGGCAGAGACCTGGGCATCGATGTGGATAAGCAGCTGAATCCAAACGGCGGCGCGATCGCGTTAGGACACCCTGTAGGAGCTTCAGGATGCCGTATCCTGGTCACACTGTTGCATGAGATGGAGGCAAAGGATGCTAAGACAGGCCTTGCGACACTGTGCATCGGCGGCGGTATGGGATGCTCTACGGTAGTGAAGAAATATGAGTAAACGCGCAAAGAGATTCTAAGCAGTCTTATTTGATATGGAGGTAAATATGGATTTCATTTTATATGAAGTAAACGGTGCGGTTGGAAAGATCACGATCAACCGCGAGAAAGCCCTGAACGCATTGAACTCGCAGGTGCTGGATGAACTGAATGCGACACTTGACGCCGTGGATCTCGATGTGGTGAGATGTCTGATCCTCACCGGCGCAGGCTCAAAATCCTTTGTCGCAGGCGCGGATATCGGTGAGATGAGCACGCTCACAAAGGCGGAGGGCGAGGCGTTTGGCAAGAAGGGCAATGATGTGTTCAGAAAGCTGGAGACTTTCCCGATCCCTGTGATCGCGGCGGTGAACGGCTTTGCGCTCGGCGGCGGCTGTGAGATCTCCATGAGCTGTGATATCAGGCTCTGCTCTGAGAATGCCGTGTTTGGCCAGCCGGAGGTCGGTCTTGGCATCACGCCGGGATTTGGCGGAACGCAGAGACTTGCGCGTCTGGTGGGTGCAGGCATGGCAAAGCAGATGATCTACACGGCGAGAAACATCAAGGCGGACGAGGCGCTCCGGATCGGCCTGGTGAACGCTGTATATCCTGCTGAGGAGCTGATGGCACAGGCGGAGAAGATGGCGGCAGGTATCGCAAAGAATGCGCCCATCGCAGTGCGCAACTGCAAGAAGGCGATCAATGAGGGACTTGACGCGGATATGGACGAGGCGATCGTGATCGAGGAAAAACTGTTTGGCGACTGCTTCGAGACAGAGGATCAGAAATATGGTATGGCGTTCTTCCTTGACAAGAACAAGGAAAAAGTGAAAGAACCATTCAAAAACTGCTGACCGGCGTTTGCAGTGAGAGCTATAAAAAGAAATAGAGAAAATAATAATAGGAGGATCAACAATGAAGGTAGGTATTATTGGTGCTGGAACCATGGGGTCTGGTATTGCACAGGCATTTGCGATGACAGATGGGTACGAGGTATGCTTATGTGATATTAAGCAGGAGTTCGCTGATGGCGGCAAGGCTAAGATCTTAAAGAATCTGAACTTCCTTGTGAGCAAGGAGAAGATCACACAGGAGAAGGCGGATGCGATCGCAGCAAAGATCGCGACAGGTCTGAAGGATATCTGTACAGACTGTGATCTTGTGATCGAGGTCGCACCGGAGAAGATGGAGATCAAGAAGACTACATTCAAGGAGCTGCAGGAGATCGTAAAGCCTGAGTGCATCTTTGCCACCAATACCTCTTCCCTCTCGATCACAGAGATGGGCGCTGGTCTTGACCGTCCTCTCGTCGGCATGCATTTCTTTAACCCGGCTGACAGAATGAAGCTGGTGGAGGTGATCGCAGGCGCGAACACACCGGCAGAACTGGTTGAGAAGATCAAGGGCATCGCGAAAGAGATCGGCAAGACTCCGGTAGAGGTGAACGAGGCAGCCGGCTTCGTGGTAAACAGGATCCTGATCCCGATGATCAATGAGGCGATCAATGTGTACGCGGCAGGTGTGGCAAGCGTTGCAGACATCGATGTGGCGATGCAGCTGGGTGCAAACCATCCGATGGGGCCTCTGGCGCTCGGCGACTACATAGGACTGGATATCGTGCTTGCGATCATGGAAGTCATCTATGCTGAGACAGGTGATTCCAAGTATGCACCGTCTCCGCTTCTGAGAAAAATGGTTCGTGCCGGAAAACTTGGAAAGAAGACAGGCGCTGGATTCTATGATTATTCTAAGAAATAATTGATTCGAAAACGACAGCAAGACACTGTGCGCGCACGGTGGCTTGCTGTTCGTGATGACATTTTACGGCTTTTCGAATGAAATAAAAAGTTATTAATAAAAATGGAGGAAAAAGAACATGGATTTTACATTAAGTAAAGAGCATGAGATGGCGAGAACACTCTTCAGAGAGTTCGCTGAGAAAGAGGTGAAGCCTCTTGCAATCGAGGTAGATGAGACAGAGGAGTTCCCAAGAGCCACTGTTGAGAAGATGGCTAAGGCTGGTTTCATGGGTATCCCCATTCCGAAGGAATATGGCGGACAGGGCTGTGATGTCCTGACGTACGCAATGTGTGTTGAGGAGCTGGCAAAAGTCTGCGGCACGACAGCGGTTATCGTATCTGCACATACTTCCCTCTGCTGCGACCCGATCCTTACATATGGTACAGAGGAGCAGAAGCAGAAATATCTGCCGGATCTTGCGAGCGGCAAGAAGATCGGTGCTTTTGGTCTGACGGAGCCGGGCGCTGGTACAGATGCGCAGGGACAGCAGACAAAGGCCGTACTGGAAGGCGACGAGTGGGTTCTCAACGGCTCGAAGATCTTTATCACAAACGGTAAGGAAGCGGATGTATACGTGATCTTTGCCATCACAGGCATGATCGAGAAGCGCGGCAGGATGACAAAAGAGATCTCTGCGTTCATCGTGGAGAAGGGTACGCCGGGATTCTCATTTGGTACGAAGGAGAAGAAGATGGGTATCCGCGGTTCATCAACATATGAGCTGATCTTCACAGACTGCCGGATCCCGAAGGAGAATATGCTGGGCCAGCAGGGCAAGGGCTTTGGCATCGCGATGCATACACTTGACGGCGGGCGGATCGGTATCGCCGCGCAGGCGCTCGGTCTCGGCGAGGGCGCTCTGGAGAGGACGATCGCGTATGTAAAAGAGAGAAAGCAGTTTGGCCGTGCGATCGGCGCGTTCCAGAATACACAGTTCCAGCTTGCAGATATGGCTACAAAGGCACAGGCTGCGCAGTTTATGGTTTACAAGGCTGCATGCACAAAGGATCAGTACACAAAGGATCACAAGACTTCATACAATGTTGAGGCTGCTATGGCGAAGCTGTATGCTGCGGAGATGGCTATGGAAGTTACCACAAAGGCGGTTCAGCTGCACGGCGGTTATGGCTACACGAGAGAGTACGAAGTGGAGCGCATGATGAGAGATGCCAAGATCACGGAGATCTACGAAGGAACAAGCGAAGTTCAGAGAATGGTTATCTCATCGAACCTTTTGAAATAAAAAAACTAAGCGCATCTAAACGCATAAAGGACATGCGCTAAGATTTGCTAAGTTTTTATGAAGAACGCCAGAGGGCGGCGTTCTTCTGCGTGGAATATCATGTTTAGATTGATAATTAAATAAAAATAGAAGGAGAATGAACATGAAAGTTGTAGTATGTGTGAAACAGGTACCTGATACAAAGGGCGGCGTTAAGTTCAATCCTGATGGTACACTTGATAGAGCAGCTATGCTGACGATCATGAATCCTGACGACAAGGCAGGTCTTGAGGCAGCATTGCGGTTAAAAGATCAGTATGGTGCAGAGGTGACAGTTGTCACGATGGGACTTCCGAAGGCTGAGGAAGTGCTTCGCGAGGCGATCGCGATGGGTGCGGACAAGGGTATCCTTGTGACAGACAGGGTTCTCGGCGGAGCGGATACATGGGCGACTTCCCAGACACTCGCAGGTGCGCTCAGAAATCTTGAATATGACCTGATCATCACAGGCCGTCAGGCGATTGATGGCGATACGGCTCAGGTTGGCCCGCAGATCTCAGAGCATCTGGGAATCCCTGTGATCTCCTATGCACAGAAGATCCAGATCGAGGGTGACAGCGTGATCGTGGAGCGTCAGTACGATGACAGATATCATGTGCTGAAGGCGAAGATGCCGTGCCTGATCACAGCGCTTGCCGAGTTGAATGAGCCGCGTTATATGACTCCCGGCGGGATCTTTGATGCGTACAGGACAGAGATCACCACATGGGGCAGGGCGGACTTAAAGGATGTAGAGGATTCCAACCTTGGACTGAAGGGCTCTCCGACACAGATCGCAAGGGCTTCTGACAAGGTCAGAAAGGGACAGGGCGAGAAGGTTACATTAGATCCTTCTGAATCTGTGACATACATCATGGATAAGTTAAAAGAGAAGCATGTTATCTAATGGAAATGATAGATAGAAGAATAAAACTCTTATATGATAATGGAGGTTAATCATGAATTTAGAAGAATATAAAGGCGTGTTTGTCTTCGCACAGCAGGTAGATAACAAGGTGAGCGGTATTGCCCTTGAGCTGATCGGCGAAGGTAAGAGACTTGCAGAGAAATTGTCTGCAGAAGTGACAGCAGTACTTGTCGGAAGCGATGTGAAAGGTCTGGTGGATGAGCTTGCGGCTTACGGCGCAGACAGAGTGATCGTGGTGGATGATCCTGAGTTAAAGGAGTACAGGACGGAGCCCTACGCACATGCGCTGGCATCTGTTATTGAAAAATACAAGCCGGAGATCCTGCTGGTAGGCGCTACAGCGATCGGCCGTGACCTGGGACCGAGAGTTTCCGCGAGAGTGCACACGGGACTGACAGCAGACTGTACATCCCTTGAGATCGGTGATTTCCCGATCAATCCGGTTCCTGGCAAGGAGCAGAAGCACAATCAGCTGCTCATGACACGTCCTGCATTCGGTGGAAATACGATCGCGACGATCGCATGTCCTGATTTCCGTCCGCAGATGGCGACGGTACGTCCCGGCGTTATGCAGAAGCTGGAGAAGAAAGAGGGCGCGCAGGCTGTGATCGAGGAGTTCAATCCTGGATTCACACCGGATAACAAGTATGTGGAGATCGTCGAGGTTGTCAAGAACCTCACCGACACAGTGGATATCATGGACGCTAAGATTCTCGTGTCCGGCGGCCGCGGTGTGGGAAGCCCGGAGAATTTCAAGATCCTTGATGATCTGGCTGAGGCGATCGGCGGTACAGTGAGCTGCTCCCGTGCGGTTGTGGATGCCGGCTGGAAGAGCAAGGATCTGCAGGTTGGACAGACTGGAAAGACTGTTCGCCCGAATGTATATTTTGCGATCGGTATCTCGGGTGCGATCCAGCATCTGGCAGGTATGGAAGAGTCTGATATCATCATTGCGGTCAACAAGGATGAGACAGCTCCGATCTTTGACGTGGCAGATTACGGTATCGTGGGCGACCTGAACAAGATCGTTCCGATGCTCACAGAACAGATCCGGGCTGCAGTGGCAAATAAATAATTGCAGGATCATACAAAATCTTACATAAAACCTCAAAGGATTTGTCCTTTGGGGTTTTATTTTGTCGAAAAATAGGTTATAATCAAGATATATTTATTTTTTAGATAAGGAGAATGAGAATGGCATTAACTGAATTAAACACTTACACGATCAACGACGTATATGATCTTCCGGACGGGCAGAGGGCGGAGCTCATTGATGGAAAGGTATATTATATGGCGCCGACCACGAGGAGCCATCAGCGGATTGTCGGTGAGCTGTTCGCCACGATCCGTGAGCATATCAGGAGGAACAATTTTAAGGGGGAAGTGGATATCACCCCGTTTGGCGTATTTGTCGATGCTGATGACAGGAGCTATGTGGAGCCGGATATCTGTATTATCTGTGATGAGAACAAACTGGACGACAGGGGATGTAACGGCGCGCCGGACTGGATCATAGAGGTCGTATCTCCTGCCAGCAGGAAGATCGACTACACGACAAAGCTCTTCAAATACCGCACTGCGGGAGTGCGTGAGTACTGGATCGTGGATGCGGAGAAGACCAGGGTGATGGTCTACAATTTTTATCAGGATGATATGAATGAATACAGTTTTACGGAGGATATACCGGCGGGAATCTATACAGATCTCTCGATCCGTATGTCGAATCTGGAATTGTAGATGGATATGTAAACAGGGTTAAACCGATCCGCCGGTTTAACCCTGTATTTTTCAGAAGATCAATATTCCATTGCTTTCTCTTCGCCGTTCAGCACGCGCAGGGCGCCCTGTGCCAGCGCCAGCAGCTCGTCCTCGCCGGGATATACGGTGAACGGAGCGATCCATTCCGCCGCTTCTTTCAGGGCGGCAACGACGTCCTCGCCGTATGCGATCCCGCCGGTCACGATGATCTGATCGACTTTTCCGTTCAGCACGCATGCCATGGATCCGATATCTTTTGACACCTGCAGCAGGAAGGCTTTCTTCGCTTCCGCTGCTTTCTCGTCACCTTCGTTTGCACGCTTTGTGACCTCGCGCATATCGTTTGTCCCGAGATAGGCATTGAAACCGCCCTTGCCGACGATCTTGCTGTACACTTCTTTTTCGGTATAGTTTCCGGAGAAGCACATCTTGATCAGTGCACCGCTCGGAACAGCGCCCGCGCGCTCCGGAGAGAATGCGCCATCTCCGTCGAGTGCATTGAACACATCCACGACTTTGCCGTTTATATGGGCGCCCACAGAGACGCCGCCGCCCATGTGGACTACGATCAGCCGGAGCGTGTCGTAGGGTTTTCCGGTCTCCCTGGCGTATCTCTTGGCCACTGCTTTCTGGTTCAGCGCGTGGAATACGCTGGTGCGGGGGAGTTCGGGAACGCCGGAATACCGCGCGATCGGCATCAGCTCATCGACAACGACAGGATCGACGATGTAGGAAGGAACGCCGATGGAGTCAGCGATCTCCCGCGCCAGGATGCCGCCGAGGTTGGAAGCGTGCTGTCCCTGTACGCCGACCTTCAGGTCTGCAAGCAGTGCGTCCGTCACTGCATAGGTACCGCCCGGGATCGGTTTTAACATACCGCCGCGTCCCACGACAACATTTAAGGACTTCAGATCAAAGTTTTTCTCAGCCAACAGGTCAGTGATGATCTTCTTGCGGAAATCTTTCTGGTCCACGATCGTGGCATACTGGGAGATCTCCTCGGTGGAGTGCCTCAGCGTCTCTTCGAACAGCAGGGTTTCGTCCTCGAAAACACCGATCTTGGTAGAAGTGGAGCCTGGATTGATGATCAGACTTTTGATTGACATATGTAATTCCTCCTTGTATTTCTGCTTGTTATATATTTTGACAGATCATTTCGCCTTTTTCATGGATTCTGCAACGACAGCGGCGAGCGCGATGGAGTTCAGTTTTGCCTCGAAGCTGTCAGAGCGCGATGTCAGGATGACAGGTGCCGCTGTACCTGTGAGGATGTTGCCGTTCTTGACATCGCAGAGGTGTGTCAGCACCTTGTATACGAGGTTTCCGGCATGGATATCCGGGAAGAGGATCACGTCGGCGTCCCCGGCGATCTTTCTGTCTGTTCCGCCCTTGTGCGCGGCAGCGGCGCTGTCGATCGCCATATCCATGGAGAGCGGTCCGTCGATCACGCAGCCTGTGATCTTGCCTTCGTCATTCATCTTTGCGAGTTCGTCCGCGTCAACGGTGCAGGGCATCTTCGGATTGACGACTTCCACGGCGGCAACGGGAGCAACCTTGGGATTTGCGATGCCGCATGCGTGGCAGACTTCAACCGTATTGTTGATGATCGCGACTTTGTCCTCCAGTGTGGGATAGGTCATAAATGCGACGTCGGATAAGAACAGGAGGCGGTCGATGCCCTTGATCTCAAATACGCATACATGGGAGAGCGCCCTGCCTGTGCGGAGGCCGACTTCCTTGTCAAGAACGCTCTTTAAGAAGTTCTTGGTGTCGATCAGCCCTTTCATGTACATGTCCGCCCTGCCGTCATGGACGAGCTTGACAGCTGTGTGTGCAGCCTGCACGTGATCTGTCTCGTTGATGATCTCGAATCCTGTCAGATCCATGTTCATACCGGCGGCGATCTCCCTGATCTTTGCCTCGTCACCGACAAGGATGGCGTCAGCGATGCCCTTTTCCTTTGCGGCCTGGACAGCCTCTAGTACCGGCTCGTCCTCTGCCACAGCGACGGCAACCGTCTTGCGGTCACACTCGTAAACCTTTTGCAGTAAGTCTTTAAAACCTTTACTCATTTGAAACACCTCTTATTTATAATATTATAGTGAAACATTACCCTGTTTCTGTCATGCCGATTCACAGGTTGTCGCAGGAATGTTTGGGAAAACCCTATGTTAAAATAATAACACTTTCAAAAACAACGGTCAAGGTGATAAGGCGGGGATAATTCAAATAAAAATCCATGAAAATGCGAAATCCTGTGTGGACAGCAGTTTCGTGGTTCCTGTTTGTGATTTTGGGAAATACGGTGCAAAAGATATAGACGAACTGCGCAAAATGAAATATGATAATAAATAGAGATCATTTTTCAGGAGGATGTGATAGGTATGGACAGGGAAAAATCTTGTGAGGATCCGGCGCTGGTGATGGAATGCGCGCTGGACATGGGGGAGACGATGCTGCGGTGCGGAGCGGAGATCCTGCGGGTGGAGGATACCATCACGCGCATCTGTACGACTTATGGCGGGGGGATCGTGGACGTGTTTACCATCCTGTCCCTGATCATCCTGAGCTGGAAGACGGACGCGGGAGAAAACTACACGCTCACGAGGCGTATCAACCCGCATGCGACGGATCTGAATAAGCTTGAGGACTTAAATGCGCTGTCGCGCTACATCTGTGAAAAAAGACCGCCATGCAGCGAGATCAACCAGAGGATCAGGGCGATCATGGCACCGGAAGAAAAGAGAATATACAAATCGAAGATTACAGGCTATGTGCTTCTGGCATCGGCGTTTGCCATATTCTTCGGCGGGAATCTGCGGGATGGGCTCGCGGCGGGGCTCGTGGCGGTGCTGATGTACTTCTGGGACTACTTTTTTTCGGCGCACAACAGGAATCGGGTGGTCTACAGCCTGTTCATGTCGATCGCGGCGGGGATTCTATGCAGTCTGTCTGTCGCGGTTGGGATCGGGCAGAATGTGGACAAGGTCATGATCGGCAGTATCATGCTGTCGATCCCGGGGATCAATCTGATGAATGCGCTCCGGGACATGATGTGCGGGGACATCATCACAGGCATTCTGCGGCTCGCCGAGGCGCTGATGATCGCAGTCGCCATCGCTGCAGGATTTGGTATTGCGATCATGATGTTTGGAGGAGGATTGAGATGATCGGGGCATTTTGTGAAAAGTATCTAGTGATGATCGTGACGGCGGCGGCCGGGACTGCAGGCTACTGTCTGAATGTAAACATAAAGCGGAATAAGATCATATATGGCTGTGTCGGCGGCGTGCTCTCAACCTTTCTGTACTGTGTGTTCGTGGAGGCGGGACTGTCTTTGCTGCTGCAGAATCTGATCCCGGCGGCGGTGGTCACGTTTTATGCGGAGGTGCTGGCGCGGGTGGTGAAAGCGCCGGCGACGGTCTTTCTGATCCCGTCGATCATACCGCTGGTGCCGGGCGGAAGGCTGTATGCCACGATGCGTGCCATCGTGGACGGGGAGGGGGCAGATGCCAGGGTCTATGCGATGGAGACGATTGTCATAGCCCTTGGGATCGCAGTCGGGATCGTGGTGGTATCATTGGTATTCTACCATATCAGCCATAAAAGGATACAGTTCAAAGTCCGGTTTGACAAGTGAGATCATTGAAAGTCGACGTCTTTATGCTGTTGAAGATCGTGGTCCCTGGCGGCGCTTTCGCGGTACATTTTCGGCGTGACGCCGGTCCGCTTCTTAAAGAGACGGCTGAAATAGTAGATATCCGGAATGCCGCACTGCTGTGCGATCGTCTTGGTGGGAAGTTCCGTAACGATCAGAAGCTTTTTGGCTTGTTCGATGCGCTGGTGGTTGACAAAATCTGTCAGCGGGATGCCGACTTCCTTCTTGAACAGCGTGGACAGGTAGCTTGCATTTACATTCAGCCACTCCGACATCGTTTTCAGGCTCAGGTCTGCAGTCAGGTCCGAGTTGATATAGGTGATGATCTTCTGCGTCAGCAGGGAATAATCCTTGAGCGTGTGCTTGCGGATCAGACGGCAGTAATTCAGCGTGATCCGCGACCAGACAGTGTGGCACTGATCCATGTTTGTGATCTGTTCGATGAGCTGGACATGCTGGTTGGAGCACAGGTCGATGTGGATCGGGTGCACGCCGGCTTCTTCCGCCTTTTTCCGGAACAGGGTGTTGAAGGTGATCGTGTAGTCTTTGTAGTCGCGCAGCTCGTCAGAGAGCCGGCAGGGCAGCGCCACGGACGACAGTTTGGAGACTAGTGCCATCGCCTTGGCCTCATTGCCATTGAAGACTGCATCCAGCAGCTGGGCTTCCAGGGCATACCGCATCTCGATCATCTCGATATTCATCAGGGAGTCGCCCTCGCTGCGGTAGTGCTGTGAGTAGGATTCATACCATTCGTCCATATCGTTCAAGTCCTGGTATATCGTCTCGTACTGGTTCTCGCCAAACAGCGCATTTCCGAGGGTCAGGAAGATACTGTAGTAGACCGCCGGCACAGGGAAGGCGGCAAGGCGCAGATAATAACCCTGCAGAACGGCATACAGCTCCTGCGGGAGCCGAACCCTAGCGGCGATGTTGTTGAGGCGGGAAGGGCGCATTTCCTCAAAAAGAACTGGCCCGCAGATCATCAGTTCATTGCTGTCAGGCACGCGGAAGATACTGTAGGAACACTGGAAAGTGTCCCGCAGGTGGTATATTGTTTTCTCCCGGATCTGGTTCAGATAATCCTGAACAGAATCGGGTGCGTAGTCCGGCAGGATATCGGCCCGCAGGCCGCAGTCCATCCAGGGAACATCCGCACAGGGAAGTGCGACAAAGTGTACAGGAATGCGGTTATTTTCTAACAGATTTTGTACAAAAGTCAATAAGATTTCTCTCATTTGTATCAGCTCTTTTCTAAAATACCCAAGAATCGTTTCAAAATTACAGATTATTTTTATCTATTTTTGCACATTTTTTGGGTAAAAGCAACACAATATAATAAAAATGCAAAAAATACAAAAAATCGTATATCGTCAAAATAAAAAAACAAAAATATGATGTAAGTATGCAGAAACGACAAAAAACGCATTGCAGCACAGGAAAAATTGTATAGATTAACATATATACAATGTGGCGGTTATAAAATATATTGTACAAGTTCAATACAAAAGAAATATAATTGCCAGGAAAACCGAAAGGAGGACTTTACATGAGAACTATCATCAATTTCGACAAAAGCTGGAGGTTTATCAAGGAGAATGCGGGGCTTCCCAGCAAACTCCCGACAGACTGGCCGCTGGTCGATCTGCCGCACACTTGGAACGCGGTGGATGGACATGATGGAAACGGAAGCTATGACCGCGGCTGTTATTGGTATGCAAAGACATTTGAGATGCCGAAGCAGCCGCTTGCAGGCGGGCGCGTCTTTGTGGATATCCCTGCGGCGGGACAGCAGGCGACCGTGTATGTGAACGGCAAGGAGATCTGTTACCATGAGGGCGGTTACTCCACGTTCCGCGCGGATATCACAGATGCCTGTGCGGAGGGTGAGAATCTTCTGGTGGTCGCGTGCAGCAACGAGAATAAGAGCAATGTGTATCCGCAGTCCGCAGACTTTACATTTTATGGCGGACTGTACCGGGGGTTGAATCTCATCAGTGTGCCGGAGACCCATTTCGAACTGATGTATTGGGGCAGCAACGGACTGAAGGTCACAGCGATGCCCACAGAGTGCGGCGGCGCCGAGTTTGCGCTGGAATCGTGGGTGGTGAACGCGGACGAGAACTTTACGGTACAGTACAGGATCTGCGATGCGGACGGCAGGGAAGTGGGATTCTGTGTGCGTCCGGCGGACAGTACGGCGGTGAAGCTTTTTGTGCCGGACGTGACATTGTGGGATTGCGACAATCCGTATCTGTATACTGTCACGGCAATCCTGCAGAGGCGCAATGAGGCGTATGATATGGTTTCTGCGCGCGTGGGTGTCAGAAGTTTTTCGTGCGATCCGGACAAGGGCTTTATCTTAAACGGTGTTCCGACGCCTCTGCGCGGTGTCAGCCGTCATCAGGACCAGCTCTACAAGGGCAATGCGCTGACGAGGGAGGATCACTATCACGATGCGCGGATCATCAAGGAGCTCGGCGCAAACACGATCCGTCTCGCGCATTACCAGCATTCACAGGATTTTTATGATGCGTGTGATGAGCTCGGATTTATCGTGTGGGCGGAGATCCCGTTCATCAGCGTGATGAGCAAGGATCCCGAGGCGCATCAGAACTGTATCACGCAGATGAAGGAACTGATCCTTCAGAATTATAACCACCCGAGTATCTGTTTCTGGGGCGTCTCCAATGAGATCCTGATCGGCGGCATCTCAGAACAGCTCGTGGAGAACCACAAGGAGCTGAACGCGCTCTGCAAGGAGCTGGACCCGACGCGTCTGACGACGATCGCGCATGTCTCCATGACGCCGGTTGACAGCCCTGTCCACAATATTACCGATGTGGAGAGCTATAACCATTACTTTGGCTGGTACGGAGGAAAGATGGAGGACAACGGTCCATGGCTTGACAACTTCCACAAGGCACACCCAGAGATTTGCCTCGGCGTCTCGGAGTATGGCTGTGAGGGTATCATCACCTACCATGGACCAAATCCCGCATGCAAGGACTACAGCGAGGAGTACCAGGCGCTCTACCATGAACATATGGCGAAGGTGCTCGACGAGCGTCCGTGGATCTGGTCGAGCCATGTGTGGAATATGTTTGACTTTGGCTGCGCGGCGAGAAATGAGGGCGGCGTGGCAGGACGCAACAACAAGGGTCTGGTCACGATGGACCGCCAGACCAAGAAGGACAGCTACTATATCTACAAGGCATACTGGAACAAGGAGCCGATGGTGCATCTGTGCGGCAAGCGCTATGCGCAGCGCGCGGGTGAGACGACGCAGATCCGCGTGTACTCCAACCAGCCGACAGTGTCCCTGTTTGTCAACGGGGAGCTTTCCCAGGTGATGACGGCGGATAAGGTGTTCGTGTTTACGGTCGCGCTCCGGGATGGATTTAACAGTATTCTCGCGCTGGCGGGAGACTGCAGGGACAGCATGACGCTCGAGAAGGTTGACAAGGAGCCGGCGATCTATGTACTGCCGGAGGTCAATGAGAGGGCAGAGGGCGTTGCCAACTGGTTTAAGCTGGCAGGCGATCTGGATCTCAAGGCGCCGATGGAATTCCCGGAGGGCAAGTACAATGTCAAGTGCAAGATGGAGGATATCGCGGAATGTCCTGAGGCGATGGAGATCGTGTCAAAGGCAGTCAAGCTTGCGACCAACTTTGATGTGCGCCCGGGCGTTGGCATGTGGGATATGATGAAGTCTATGGCGCCGGAGGGAATGGTGAACATGGCCGGAAACATGCTGCCGGAGGGATTTCTGGAGAGCCTGAACGCACAACTGATCAAGATCAACAAGCCCTGATGATGAAAATTTAAAAAGACAAAATGATAAAAGTAAGTGCCACAGTCTGACACTGTCAGTCTGTGGCGGATAATTCTTAGAGGAGGGTTTTTATGGCAGCAAATACAAACACAAAAGTTCCCCCGTTTGGCATGAGAGACAAAATAGGCTACATGTTCGGTGATTTTGGAAATGATTTCACATTTATTTTGTCCTCGAGTTTCATGTTGAAATTTTATACCGATGTCATGGGAATCGACGCGGCGGTCGTGGGACTGCTGATGATGGCGGCGAGGTTTGTCGATGCGTTCACGGACGTGACGATGGGACAAATCGTCGACCGCTCCAAACCGACAAAGGACGGCAAGTTTAAACCGTGGATCAAGCGCATGTGCGGGCCGGTGGCAATCGCCTCGTTTCTGATCTACCAGTCGGGATTTGCGGGGTTTCCCTACGGGATCAAGGTGCTGTGGATGGTCGTGACCTACATTTTGTGGGGTTCCATCTTCTACACGTCTATCAATATCCCCTATGGCTCCATGGCATCGGCCATCTCCGCTGACCCGAAGGATCGCGCGGAGCTTTCCACATGGAGAACGATTGGTGCCACGCTTGCAGGTCTGGTGATCGGCGTGGGCACGCCAATGTTTGCGTATGAGACGGTCAATGGAAACACTGTTCTGTCCGGCACGCGCATGACCGTGATCGCAGGTGTCTTTGGCGTGATGGCGATCGGGTGCTATCTGCTCTGCTTTAATCTGGTGCGTGAGCGCGTGGAAGTTCCCGCAAACAATGAAAAGCTGAAGATTGGCAGGCTGCTCAAGAGTCTTGTGACCAACCGCTCACTGCTCGGCATTATCGCCGCTGCTATCGCGTTGCTTCTTGCGATGCTGACGATGCAGGGCATGGCCGGCTATGTGTTCCCGAACTATTATAAGAGTGCGTCTGCGCAGTCTGCGTCTTCCTTTGCAGGTACGATTGCGATGCTTGCGATCTGTGCGCCGCTTGCATCCAAGCTTGCCGATAAGTTTGGCAAGAAGGAACTGTCCGTGGTTTCCTGTACGTTGGCTGCAGTCGTGTATCTGGTCTGCCTGATCGTGCACCCGCAGAACGCATTTGTGTATGTTGGATTTTTTACGGTTGCCTATATCGGACTCGGATTTTTCAACACGGTGATCTGGGCAATGATCACGGATGTCATTGACGATGCCGAGGTGAAGAACGGTGTACGCGAGGACGGCACGATCTACTCGGTGTACTCTTTTGCGAGAAAACTCGGACAGGCGCTCTCCGCAGGACTTACGGGTTCGCTGCTGACCATGATCGGATACTCCACTGAGACAGCGTTTGACCCGGTGGTCACAGAGAGGATTTTCAAGCTCTCCTGCATCGCGCCGGTCATTGGCTTCTCACTCGTGGCAGTATTTTTGATCTTTATCTATCCGCTGAACAAGAAGCGTGTGGAAGAGAACGTTGCCAAGCTTGCAGGGAAGCGGAAGAAATAATTTAAAATCGTCTATACGTCAGGGAGAATGTGGCAACAGCATTCTTTCTGACGGCAATAAATAAAGAAAGGGGGCTGGCCGATGGCAGATAAGTTTTTGGCATACACGAAACGGAGTGATTTTCTGGTCTGCGTAGACAGCGACGGTTGTGCCATGGACACAATGGACATCAAACATATCCGCTGTTTTGGACCCTGTATGGTCGCGGAGTGGGGACTGGAGGAATGGCGCGACGCGATACTGGAGCGCTGGAACGAGATCAACCTGTACACAATGACGCGCGGCATCAATCGTTTTAAGGGGCTGGTGAAGGCACTCGGCGAGATCAGGGAGAAATATTGCGAGATCGAGGAACTGGATGCCCTGGAAAAATGGGTGGGCGAGACGCCGGAACTGTCCAATGCCGCTCTGGAGCGCGAGATTGCCATAAAGGACAACATCTGCCTGCGCAAGGCGCTGGCGTGGAGCGTTGCGGTCAATCAGTCCATAGACAGACTGCCTGAGGAGGACAAACGTCCTTTCGACGGCGTGCTGGAAGCCCTCCGGAGGGCATACCGCGACGCGGACATCGCGATCGTGTCCAGCGCAAACCTGAGCGCGGTGCTGGATGAGTGGGATTTTTATGGACTGCTGGAGTACACGGATGTGGTGCTGGCGCAGGATTCGGGGAGCAAGTCGTTCTGTATCGGCGAGCTGATGAAGCGCGGATACGCACCGGATCATGTGCTGATGTGCGGTGACGCGCCGGGGGATCTGGACGCGGCGGAGAAAAACGGCGTGTACTATTATCCGATTCTGGTGCGGCATGAGGCGCAGAGCTGGGAGGAATTTGTCAGGGAAGGGATCGGGCATTTTCTGGACGGAACTTATGGCGAGGGCTACCAGCAGGAAAAGAGGGAACAGTTTCTCAGAAATCTTGGGAAATAGCAGAGAATGATAGATAAAAAAAGGAGAAGTGGTACAATGGTAGATATGAAGGCAAAGCCGTTCAACCTGTCAGACGAGGACTGCAAGTGGGTGGAGGATACGATCGCAGGTATGGATATCGACGAGAAGATCGGACAGCTCTTTTTCAACATGGGCTCCGCCCGGACGGAAGACTATCTAAAAATGACCGTAAATGATTACCATATTGGCGGGATCCGGTACAATCCGGGCACGGCTGACGAGATATATGAGCAGAACCGTATCCTGCAGGAGAACAGCAAAGTTCCGCTGATCATCGCCTGCAACACGGAGAACGGCGGAAACGGGGCCTGCACGGACGGCACGCCGATCGGCAGCCAGACCAAGATCGGTGCGACCAGGAATGCGGACTATGCGTACCAGTTAGGCTATATGGCGAACAAGGAGGCTGCCGCGATCGGCTGCAATCTGTCCTTTGCGCCGGTCAGTGATATTCTCTATAACTGGGAAAACCCGGTGATCGGACTGCGGACATACGGCAATGACCCGAAGCGGGTGGCAGAGATGGCGAAGGCTTACATGGACGGTGCGCATGCGAATCCGGGATTTTGCTGTGCGGCAAAGCACTTCCCGGGCGACGGGCTTGATTTTCGGGACCAGCATGTGGCAAACAGCGTGAATGACATGAGCTGTGAGGAGTGGGACGAGACGTTCGGCCTGGTCTACAGGACGCTCATCGACAACGGGCTGGAGGCGATCATGGCAGGGCATATCATGCAGCCGGCCTACGCGCGCCATTTTAACCCGGATATCACAGACGATGAGATGATGCCTGCGACGCTGTCACCGGAGCTGATCCAGGGGCTTCTCCGCGAAAAACTTGGGTTTAACGGCATGGTGCTGACGGATGCGTCCCACATGGTAGGACTGACGTGCCGCATGAAGCGCAGCGATGTACTCCCGGCGGCGATCGCGGCCGGCGTGGACATGTTCCTGTTCTTTAATGAGATGGACGAGGATTTCGCGAGCATGAAGCAGGGGTATCTGGACGGCCGCATCACCGAGGAGCGTCTCGACGACGCGCTTCACCGGATCCTGGCGCTCAAAGCGCACATGGGACTGCACAAAAGGGCAAAGACAGAGCTGATGCCGCCGCGGGATCAGGTGCATGAGATCGTCGGCTGCAAGGCGCATGTTGCGATGCAGAAGGAGATCGCTGACAAGTCGATCACATTAGTAAAGTACAAGGATAAGGACGTTCTGCCGGTCACGCCGGAGCGCTATAAACGGATCATGATCGTGTATGTGAAGGGACTGTCCGCGCCGGGACTCGGCGCGCTGTTCGGGGCTAAGAAATCCCCGGCGGAGATGCTGCGCGACAAGCTGGCCGACAAGGGCTTTGACGCGTTCATCTACGAGAGTCCGATCGAGAAGATGCAGAAGCAGATCCAGGCAGGGGAAAAGCCGGATATCAACATGTACTTTGCGGGGAAGACACCGATCAAGGAATTCCGCGAGAACCAGGATCTGATCATCACGCTGGTGGATATCCCGGGCGGATTCCAGCCGGTTGCGCGTCCTGCATTTGGCATGACGAAGGGCGGCGGGGAGATCCCGTGGTATGTGTTTGAGCTTCCGGTGGTCGTGATCGGCGTACAGCACCCGTTTGTGCTCGCCGACATTCCGCAGGCGCGGACGTATATCAACACTTATGACAGTAATGAGTCCACGCTGGATGCGCTGGTCGCGAAGCTGATGGCGGGCGAGGGCGCGTTTACAGGCGAGGATCCGGTGGATTCCTTCTGCGGTATTTTTGATACAAGAATTTAAGGAGGTATTTTTATGCAGATGACTTTTCGCTGGTACGGCGAGGGCAATGACAGCATCACACAGGAGCAGATCAGACAGATCCCCGGTGTGACGGGTCTTGTGTGGGCGCTGCACGACAAGGCAGCAGGTGAAGTGTGGGAGATCGACGAGATCGAGAAGATGCGTCATCAGATCGAGGATCACGGGTTTAACATGGATGTCGTGGAGAGTGTGAACGTCCATGACGATATCAAGATCGGACTGCCGACGCGCGACCGGTACATTGAGAATTATAAGCAGACGCTGCGCAATCTTGCAAAGTTTGGGGTCAAGGTAGTGACGTACAATTTCATGCCGATCTTTGACTGGACAAGGACAGACCTGTTCCACCCGATGGAGGATGGTTCCACAGCACTGTTTTATGAGAAGGCAAAGATCCAGGAGGACTACAAGGAGATGGCAAACTATATCCTTGAAAATCTTCACGGAATGACGTTCCCCGGCTGGGAGCCGGAGCGCATGGCAAAGCTCGACGAGCTGTTCGAGGCGTACCGCCCGGTCACGAAGGAGAAGCTGTGGGACAATCTGAAATATTTCCTCGAGGCAATCATGCCGACGTGCCATGAGACAGGGATCAAGATGGCGATCCATCAGGACGATCCGCCATGGGATATCTTCGGGATCCCACGCCTGCTGGTGGACAAGGAGGCGATCGGTCGTTTTCTGTCGATGGTGGACGACGAGTACAACTGCCTGTGCCTGTGCTCCGGCTCGCTCGGTGCGAACCCGGAGAACGATGTGCCGGACATCATCCGAACGTACTGTGACAGGATCGCGTTTGCGCATGTCCGCAATGTGAAGCATTTCCCGAACGGGGATTTCACAGAAGCTTCCCACCGCGACTGTGACGGCGATGTGGGCATTCTCGAGATCATGCGCGCTTACCATGACTGCGGTTATGACGGCTATATCCGCCCGGATCACGGCAGACATATCTGGGGTGAGCAGTGCAGACCGGGATACGGACTGTATGACAGGGCGCTTGGCATCATGTATATGTGGGGCTGCTGGGATATGCTGGAAAGAATGGATGGAAAAGGCTGATGTGAGGATGCAATTTGGAAATGACAGGAGCTTGTTTCTGACGGATTAGTCAGTATGAAAGGACAGAAAGAATAGAAGATATAGAGGATGATATAGAAAGGATGGATTTCATATGATGGATTTGCCATTAAAGATAGACTTTAGCGGAAAGGTGGTCGTCGTGACAGGCGCGGGCGGCGTGCTGTGCGGTACGATGGCGAAAGCCTTTGCACAGGCGGGCGCGAAGGTGGCGGCGCTCGATCTGAATGAGGAGGCCGTGAAGGCGCTTGCCGATGAGTGCAAGGCTGAGGGATTCGTCTGCGAGGGATACAAGGCAAACGTGCTGGAGCCGGAGGCGCTCACGCAGGTGCACGCGCAGGTGCTGGCAGACTTAGGTCCCTGCGATATCCTTGTAAACGGTGCAGGCGGCAACAATCCGCGCGCGACGACGGACAATGAATACCAGCATGAGGCGGTAGAGGGCCAGAAGACATTTTTTGATCTGGATCCGAACGGGGTGGATTTCGTGTTCAAGCTCAACTTTCAGGGAACACTGTTGCCGACGCAGGTATTTGCAAAGGATATGGTGGACAGGAAATCAGGCTGTATCCTGAATATTTCTTCTATGAACGCCTATATCCCGCTGACCAAGATCCCGGCTTATTCCGGGGCGAAGGCGGCTGTCTCGAACTTTACGCAGTGGCTGGCGACACACTTTGCGGGCACCGGGATCCGCTGCAACGCGATCGCTCCCGGTTTCCTGGTGTCAAACCAGAACCGCAGACTGCTGTTCAATGAGGATGGCACGCCGACAGCGCGTTCCAACAAGATCTTGAGCGGCACGCCGACAGGACGTTTTGTCGACAGCGAGGAGCTGCTCGGCGGCGTATTCTTCCTGTGCGACGACAAGGCGGCAAGCGCGATCACGGGTGTGGTACTGCCGATCGATGCAGGATTTGCAGCGTACTCAGGTGTATAGGACATACGGCGCGGGCAGGGAAGTTTTTTCCCTGCCCGCGCGTTTTTTTCGTTCTTACAGCATACACTATAATGATAACCTTTTGGATGAGGTAAGAGAGTGACCTGCAAAGAACGTATTTTGTCGAATGACTATGCAGACATCCTGGGGGATGTCATCCTGACGGGAGATTACGAGTTTGATCTGCCGTTTGACTACTGTTTTCATCAGATCACGCAGGACCTGGGCGTCCTATACATAGAGCGGAGAAGTACGGAAAGTTATACGATGGGACAGCGAGCGTACTCGTTGACACCGAAGTGCTATGGACTGATGGAATGCGGGAAACAGCCAATGCTGCGGGCGGCCCAGGACAGCAGCCTGAATACGCTGAGTCTGGCGGAGTCTGGTATCTTGATAGTGCAGGGGGAACCGCTGAACCTTACGGGAAAAAATGTGACGATCGGATTCATTGATACAGGAATTCGCTATCAGGAAGAGGTTTTCAGGGATTTTGCAGGCAGAAGCCGCATTGTGGGCATCTGGGACCAGACGATCCAGAGCGGCACGCCGCCGGAGGGATTCGAGTATGGTTCCGAGTATACGAACGAGATGATCAATGAGGCGCTTGCGAGTGAAGATCCACTGAGCATCGTGCCGAGCACGGACGCGAACGGCCACGGGAGTGTTATGGCAAGCCTGGCGGCGGGAAGTCCGGTCGAGAGCGGCAGTTATGTCGGCGCGGCGCCGGACTGCCAGATCGCGGTCGTGAAGCTCAAGGAAGCCAAACAGTACCTGAAAGATTATTACAAGATCCCGCCCGGCGTCACCTGCTACAGTGAGGCTGACATCATGCTGGCGATCCAGTATCTGCAGAGATATGCCATGCTTCTGACAAGACCGCTCGTGATCTGCATCGGGATCGGTACGAGTCTCGGCGACCATACGGGCGGGGGTATCCTTGGAAACTATCTCAATTATATCAGCACACAGAAGAGCCGGGTGTCCGTGGTCGCCGGCGGTAATGAGGGCAACAGCGCGCATCATTTTTCCGGCGGGATCAGTGAGCGTGAGCCCTACCAGGATGTGGAGCTCCGCGTGGGGGAAAATGAGAAAGGTTTTGTCATGGAGCTGTGGGGGGACGCGCCTTATTTTTATAATGCAGTCATCCGCACACCCGGCGGCGAGACCGCCCGATGGAACAATCCCAGAAGCTATGTCCCGCAGGAGTTTACGTTTGTCTACGAGAGGACCAGGATCGTGATCGAGTATCAGCTGGTGGAATCGCTGTCGGGGGCGGAAGTGATCCGGTTCCGGTTTTCGGATCCGACACAGGGCGTCTGGAACATCCGGATCAATTCGGAGGGAAGCGTGACAGGGGGACAGTTTGACATATGGCTGCCGATTTCGAATTTTCTGTCATCGGATACTTATTTTCTGGAATCTAGTCCGTACACGACGATCACAGAGCCCGGGTATGTGCACAGCGCTGTGACGGTGGCAGGCTACCAGATCAGCAATAACAGTATCGCCGCTTTCTCGGGGAGGGGGAACGCGAGGGACAATTATATCGTCCCCGATATCGCGGCGCCGGGCGTGGGCGTCTCCACGCCGTTCGGGGACAGGAGCGGGACCAGCGTGGCGGCGGCGATCACGGCAGGCGGCTGCGCGCAGCTCATGGAATGGGCGGTCGTGAACCGCAACGATATTCTCGCCAACTCGGTCAATATCAAGAACTACCTGATCAGGGGCGCGGAGCGCAACGGGTTTCTGGAGTACCCGAACAGGGAGTGGGGGGCGTATGGTAATATAGTGTCAAGTTAGCAAGGAGCCAGTAAAATCAAGGGTTTCCGCTGATTTAGTCCTATGAAAAAACTGCTGTGAAAAAATTTTCGACATGTCGAAACCAGCAAAATTGGATAAGGACGGGCCTGTTTTTAACCAGAAAACCGAAAATCAAGCAACTTGACACTAATATACCACAAAGCCGAGTGGTGTTGTGAAAAGTGTGCCTAAAAGGGGTGATAACTGAATATTTGAAGTTTAGGTAGGACTAAATTAGCTTTTCATGCGGACAAGTATCGTGTCTGCGCGGCTGATTTAGTCCTATTTCTTATTGTCAAAGTACGATTAACAAGAAGGAGAGAATTTATGGCAGATTTAAACATGGTATTAAAGGAATCCCAAAAATTGAATGGGAACATCAGGAGCCTGCTGAGGCTGTCTACATATGACGATTATGATGATCTGAGCGGGCTGCATATTGACTATGAGGACGGGCAGCAGCTTTTCCTCCAGTCTGAACTCCGGGAGGTCATGGAAAAACTTTCGGATGTGGCGGACAGGATTGCATATCTTTCCCGCCCGGTTATGGAAACAAGCCGCCTGCATAAGAACCGGAGCGGAAGGTATGAGACAAAAGGCGGTCATTATTATACCAGTGGGAGCGGCATTGAGGCGCTGATAAAAGACGATTATCAGGAAGTGCCCTATTGGGTGTGGACAAGTGTGGAGCATGACGGAAAAGACTACTATCTGGTAGGTCATAAGAATGTACGTCTGGACGGGCTGACCGTCCGGGTGAGAAAGGCGGTGTGAGTATGGGGGCGACAATCTATTGTTTATGTAACCAGAAAGGGGGCTGTGCCAAAACGGTAAGCTCCATCAGTATCGGGGTCGGCCTTGCCCGTGAGGGCAGGCGCGTCCTTCTGGTGGACGTGGATTCGCAGGGTTCCATGACCGCCAGCCTGGGATACCAGCAGCCCGACCAGATGGAGACCACGCTTGCGACTATCCTGGGTGGGATCATCATGGACGAGCCACTCCCGCCCGGAAGCGGGATTCTCCACCATGCGGAGGGCGTAGACCTGCTCCCCGCGAACATTGAGCTTTCCGGCATGGAGGTTACGCTGGTCAATACCATGAGCCGGGAGACCATCCTGCGGCAGTACCTGAATACGGTGCGTGGGGAATACGATGCGATTATCCTGGACTGTATGCCTTCTCTTGGTATGCTGACTATCAACGCGCTTGCGGCGGCGGATCAGGTGATTATCCCCGTCCAGGCACAGTACCTGTCCATAAAGGGGCTGGAGCAGCTTATCCGCACGATTGCGAAAGTAAGGCGGCAGATCAACCCGCACCTTTCCATATCGGGGATACTTATCACAATGGCGGACATGCGTACCAACTATGCAAGGGATATTGTGGAACTCCTGCACATCAATTATGACGGGAAACTGCGGATATTCGAGAGCATTATCCCCCTTTCCGTGCGGGCTGCGGAGACAAGCGCGGAGGGAAAGAGCATCTATCTCCATGACCCCGCAGGTAAAGTATCGGCTGCCTATGCCGCACTGACGAAAGAGGTGATGGAAGGATGAAAAGCAGCGCAAAGAATATCCAGATGACTTCCTATGAAGAACTGCTTTCCGGCGGGCCGCCGCTGGAAGCAGGGGGGAAGGGGAATGTGCAGGAAATTCCGCTCTCCGAATTGTTCCCCTTTAAAGGCCACCCGTTTAAGGTGCTGGATGATGAAACCATGCAGGACACGGTGGAAAGCATAAAAGCATACGGCGTCCTTGTCCCCGGCATTGTAAGGCCGCGAACAGAGGGAGGCTATGAACTGATTGCCGGGCACAGGCGCAGACATGCTTCGGAACTGGCAGGGAAAACTACGATGCCGGTGATCGTGCGGGAACTGGACGATGATGAAGCAGTACTGTTCATGGTGGACAGCAATATCCAGCGGGAAAACCTGTTCCCCAGCGAAAAGGCATGGGCGTATAAGATGAAGCTGGATGCATTGAAACACCAGGGCATGAAAGACACTTCTCGCCAAGTTGGCGAGAAGTACAGCGTGGATGCATTGAGTGAAAATTCCAATGACAGCGCCCGCAACATCCACCGTTTTATCCGGCTGACAGAACTTCTCCCGGAGCTGCTCCAGATGGTGGACGATAAGAAGCTGTCCTTTAACCCTGCCGTGGAACTGTCCTACCTGACACGGGAGCAGCAGGGGGAACTTATGGAGATTATGGGGGAATTACAGGCTGTCCCTTCGCTGGAGCAGGCGAAACGCCTGAAAAAGTACAGCCAGGAGGGGAAACTTGACAGGAACGTGATGGATGCCATCCTGACGGAGGAAAGGCCCGCGCCTGTGCAGGTGACATTAAAGAATGACAGGCTGAAACAGTATTTCCCCCAAACCTATACTACGAAGCAGATTGAGGAAGTGATATTTTCGCTTCTGGAAACATGGAAAACACAGAATACATAAAACGCATTAAGCCGTCCGGCGACTGACTGACAGTTACCGGGCGGCTTTTTTGCGTTTAGCAGACAGATCATGCCCCGGCGACTATAACCCTGCCGGGGCTTTTTTTGTTACTCCAATGAAGGGAAGGAGGCAGTAAGGATGCCGTTACAACTGGATTATTATTATGGGAATGAAGCGGAGCAGTACAGCTTTTACCGCATCCCGAAGATATTGTTTACAGACCCGCTCTTTAAGGGGGTGTCGGTGGAGGCGAAGGTTCTTTACGGGCTTCTGCTTGACCGTATGGGGCTTTCGGTAAAGAACAACTGGCTTGACGGGGAGGGGCGCGTGTATATCATCTTCACGATTGCCGATGTGATGGAAACGCTTGGGTGTGCGGAGCAGAAGGCAAACAAGCTGTTGAATGAACTGGACTGCGCAAAAGGCGTGGGGCTGATCGAGCGCGTCCGGCGCGGCCTGGGGAAACCCAATGTCATATACGTTAAAAACTTCATTTGCAGGGCAAAACCGGGGCAGCCGGAATCACAAATCAAGAATTGTGAAAATCACAAATCAGGGGATGTGAAAATCACAATTCAGGAAATGCGAAAATCACAAACAAATAATACTGACTTAAATAAAACTTATTTTAGTGAGACTGATCCATCCATCTATCCGGCAAAGGCCGGGGCTTTTCCTGTGGATAACGTTTCTCCTGTTGGGTATGGCATGGATGGGATAGATCAGATGGAGGCTTACCGGGAACTGATAAAAGAGAACATTGATTATGACTATCTCCTGCATGACCATCCATACGACAAGGAGCGTCTGGACGGTTTTGTGGAACTGATGGCAGAGACCTGTTGCAGTAACCGGAAAAGCATACGCATCAACCAGGGGGATATGAGTACGGAGGTGGTAAAGAGCCGCTTTTTGAAGCTGGACAGCGGGCATATTCAGTATGTCATGGACTGCCTTGACAGGAACACAACGTTGGTGGGAAATATCCGGGCGTATACCCTGTCAGCCCTGTTTAATGCGCCTGTGACCATCAGCCAGTATTATGCAAGCCTTGTAAGCCACGATATGGCCGCAGGCTTCGGAAGCGGTTAAGCTTTTGGTTTTTCTTTTCCGCTGGTTATTTTTTCATTGCTGTGAAGCCTTTTACGGGCTGCACACAGACAAAAATTTTAAAGGAGGACAACGAACATGAAGCAGAAAATGGACATTCTGATCGTGGAGCCGGGGAAGGCCCCGCGTCCCGCCGCGCTGCCGGACAACACGCTGGAAGCTGTGGAGGCGGTGTTAGGGGGCGCGGCACAGGTGGGGTGCTTCCTGCCCCGGAGGGTGTTGCTGATCAGCCGGGAGGATGCGGGCGGGCTTGCCCCCAACCGCTGTATGCCGGGAGGGAAAGGGTTTGTAAACGGCACGTTCCTTTTGTGCGGCATACCGGAGGAAGGGTGCCTTTTCGATTCCCTTACCCCCGGACAGCAGAAAGAGTTCCAGGAACTTTTTGCAAGGCCGGGGGAGTTTATGATGGTCGGCAGTGAAACTTACGCTGATCCGGATGATGTGGCGGACAAGGTTTACAGCCTGTGGGACACCCTGAAAAATGGGGAGACCGTGGTGCTGACAAAATGGGGCGGCCAGGATCGTGGCGTGGCTGTGTGACAGGATAAAAGGGCACGGGAAATCGCGGAAGCAGCCTGTGCCGGAAAAGGAGAGTGTATAGGATGGGCCGGTGTCAGAGAAGATGCCGGCTTTTATTTATCCGGGAAAGGAGAGGACTATGGCACGAAAAAAGAAACTGAGTAAATTCCTGCCCCGCCTGCTTGCGGCGGCGGTGGCAGCGGCAATGCTCATCGGCTCCGGCAGTATCGGGGGAATGGCCGTCTATGCGGCGGAGATGGGTACGGAAGGGACAGAGGATATACCTGATGCGGCGGAAAATGAGGAAACAGAAACGAAGCCGGAGGTGTGGGATGATGCCGGTTCCGGCACTGGCACCGGGCAGGAAGAAACGCCGGAAGGCGGTACGGAAGGGGAAACGGGGACGGAACCGGAAACACCCGCTGTTGTGGTCTGGTATGAGGACGGGGCAGAAGTGGCTTCCCTCAAATCCCCTGTGGAGATGTTCGTGGAATACGGGAGCGTTGGCATGTCCATTGACCCGGAAGTTTTCGGGATACAGGCAGCGGCTGACGGGGACGAGGTGGGCGTCCTTGTGGAGCAGGTCTGCCGGGTGAGCGGGGAACCGGAGGAAATCAGGCTGACCGAGGACGGCAGGCAGGGGGTATGTATTGCCTATGGCTCCTTAAAAGACCGCGTCACCTATGAAGTGACCTACCGTGCGGAGGGGACGGATTCCACCATGAAGAAGCAGTTTTATGTGACGCTCTTGCAGGAGGAGATAGAGGTTTATTACCCCGATACATCCCCTTCTGTCCCTGCAACGCTTGAAATCTCAAAGATTGACCTGGGGCAGTTTACGGAGGGGAACGGGCTGAAGATCAGGCGGCAGAACACCACGTCAAGTTACAGCGTGTCGGGCGCTTCCTGGGGGAAAGCCTCTTACGGCGGCGCGGACACAGGGGCAAGCACGGCCCGTTTCACAAACCTGAAAAATTCCAGCGTGGTTCAGATCACCTATGCGGATATCGGGACATACAACGACAAGGCGGTGGGGGCGAGAGTGACGTTTACAGAACTCGGCTCCCTCTCGGCGCTTTATTACTGTGAAACCAGTTTTTATAACGGGTGGTGGTTCATAGGCAATGAGAGCGCATCGAGGGCGCAGGTCAAAGTAGATTATTTCTATGTGGATACGCAGGAGACCATCCGTTTTGACGGAAATTCTTTTATGACGTTCAACAGCCTCAATACCGGTGAATATACTTCGCCTTTGAGCGGGACTACCACCGGGTATACGGCAAGCTCCACCAATGTAGCCGTTACGAAGGTCAGCGGCGTGCCGTCTTTCTGGGGCAGCAACAATAACTTCACTGATTACCTGGGCGGCTCCACCTTTTATAAAAACAGTGTTTCCATACCGCTGTATGCGACAGGCAACACTTTTTATCTTGGGTGCAACACCCATACGGGGTACTGGATTTCCCCCAGTTCCGCATCCATAGCAATCCCCAGGCCGGAGAATCCCTGTAAAACAGAAAACGGGGTGACATTTCTGGAGGAAACAGAGGAAGGGCAGCAGATCACCTACCGTGTCAGCCAGAAGGTGCATACGCTGGGCGTGGATACGGTCAGCAGATATTCAGCGCTGCGGTTTGTTGATAAACTTCCGGCAGAGGTCGATTATGTGTCCGCATGGCTGGAGGATGCAGCGGGGAACAGGCTGGATGCCGGCACTGTCTCCTACGATAAGGACAGCCATAAGGTGGAATACGTCTTTTCATCTTCCTATCTGGCCAGTTCTATGGCATATCAGGGGGAGACGTATACGCTTGTTGTCAACACTACCGTGAACGGGACAGCAGAGGCCGATTATTTTTACAATAGCTGCAAGGTGTATTTCAACAGCATGTCGGTGGAAAGCAACGAGGTAAAGGCGGCTTCCCCTTACCGGACAGTGGAGGCGCAGGTCATAAACGGCAGGATCGGCATTTATGACGCGGACGGGAATGAGACGGTTAAGGGGGAGGACGATATCAAGGTGGATGACCGTGTGAAATTCCACCATGACCGTACTGTCCGCTATGAGCCGGACGAAGGGTATCTGCTGGATACCGTCACGGTGGACGGGAAGAAAGTGGATATTACAGAGTACCCTTCTTCCTATACGTTCAGCGATGTGACACAGAACCATAAAATTATCGTGTCCTATGTGAAGCCGTCAATGGATAAGGAGGTAAGGATAGAGGACAGCGCCTGCCTGCACAATTACAGTGACGGACAGGCAATCGACAGGGCCGTGATTAAGGACGGCGATGTGGTGGCATACACCATCAGTTTCGAGAACCCGACCGGGACAGCGCGGGAGGTGGAGATTACGGACAGGGTGCCTGCGGGGATGGAGGTAATTACAAATTCCATCGGCAGCGGCGGCGTGTATGATGCGGAGAGCCATATGGTAGCCTGGAAGGGCACAGTGGCCGCTTACGGCAGGGGGGAAGTGTCTTTTCTCTGTAAGGTGGAAGCTGGGGCGCAGGGGGAAGTGCTGAAAAATACGGGGACAGTGTGCTTTAAGGCGATCCCGAACAGTTCGGAAAAAGATGTGCCCCTGTCAGATGTGACAAGCTCCCCCATTCTGGAAGACCCGGTAAAATCCGTATGGAATGAGGACGGGGCGGATATTACAAACAAAGTGATAAACGGGGAGGAAACGGTCACATATACCGTTACATTCCGGAACCCGGCAGAGGAAGAAAAGGCATTTACCGTAACGGATGAAATCCCTGCGGAGGTCTCCCTTGTGGAGGGGACAGTATCGGACGGCGGCACAGTGGACGGAAAGAAAATCACCTGGAAGATGGCGCTGGCGGCGGGGGAGGAAAAGACAGTCTCCTTTGACGCATATGTGCCGGCTTTTGACACGGAATATACCAAAATATATAACCAGGCGGAGATTTTTGTAGACTGGACGCAGAAGGTTTCCATTTCCTCTGATTCCGTATTGGATGGTACAACGCCGGTTTATGTGCTGGATAAGCCCTTTAAGGCGGTCTTATGCGTGGACGGCCACGATATAGGGGCGGACAGTGAAGGAGGCAGCATACAGACCGTAAAACAGGCAGGGGACATTCTGGAATACCGGATCACCTTCCAGAACCCCGCGGATGACGGGCGTGAGTTTACCGTCACGGACGCACTTCCTGAAAATGTGGAATTTGTTTCGGCAGACCATGAGGGCAGTTATGAGACGGGCATCCATACGGTGACATGGAAAGTAGCTGTAAAGGAGAACACACAGGAAACCGTATCGGTGAAAGTAAAGATATTGAAAGAGGCGGAGGACGCTATCCTGAAAAACCGTGCCGCCGTGTCGGTTGATTTTGCCCGGAAAGAGACAAATGAGGTGGAGACGCCGGTTATCCCGACCCCTGAAAAAGATGTGTTTTCCAGACTTGGGGAGCCGTCCATCAACACTTATCCGGTGCAGATCGGGGAGAATATCATTTACACCGTTTCCTATAAGAACCCTTCGGATTATGGAAAGACAGCGGTGATTACGGACAGGCTCCCGGAAGATGCTGCTTTTGTGTCTGCAAGTGACGGCGGTACATATGATGCGGATACCCATACGGTTCAGTGGTCAATGGAAACCGGGGCGCATGAGGAAGGGGCGGTATCCGTGGAGGTTAAAATCCTGGATTCCGCAACCGGAAAAACGGTGGAAAACCAGGCTTATGTGGATATGGATGAAGCTCACATCGGCACGGAGGCGGAGAACGGGGAGAAAAAGGATGAACACACCAGAAATTATGTGCCCGCGAAATATGTGCTGGATGCGGACGGCAGGGACATAAACGGTGAGAATGTGGCGGCCGGTGATATTGTAACCTATAAGATTACCTATAAAAATGACAGCTATACCGTCCGTACCGTGGAGGTCAACGATATTCTTCCCGCAGGTGTGTCTTTTGTGGATGCCTCCAATGACGGACGGGTGTACTGCGTTGTCAAGGGCGATAACGTGCGCTGGTGTTTTGATGTGGAGCCGGATACGGAAGGGTTTGTGACAGTCCGCGTAAAAGCAGGCGCAGAACTGTCCGGCGAAGCCTTTGCCAACAGCGCTGCCGTCACAGTCAGTGACAGGGAGACAGGGCAGACCAAAACAGCCGGAACCAACCAGGTCGTCAATTATGTGCTGGAGGAACTGTTAAAGTCCGTAAAGAGTGAGAACGGGAAAAAGGATTTGAACGGGGAGACGGTAGGGAGCGGGACGAAACTGCAATACCAGATCACCGTGAAAAATACGGCGGTGGAGGAAAGGACTTTCCAGGTTACGGACGAAGTGCCGGAAGGGTGCAGTTTTGTGTCTGCGGGAAATGGCGGCTCCTGTGAGAACGGGGTTGTTGCATGGACGGTCACGCTTGCGGGCGGGCAGTCCCGGACGGTAACTTTCCTTGTGCAGGTCCTGAAAGAAGCGGAAGGAGGCAGTGTACAGAATGTTGCCAGTGTTTCGGGAAATGATGTGACGCTCACAAGCAACCGAGTGAGGACTTATGTGGAAAAGCCGGATACCCTTCTGGATGACATAAAAGAACTGGTTGACGGGCTTCCCGGCAATTCCGGGGGCAGCGTGACGGTGAATGTGGATAATTCCAATAAAAATGAAGCGGCGGGAGGAAATGCTTCCGGGGAGAACGCATCGGGAAAGGATTCATCAAAGAAAGATTCTTCCGGGGGCGGTTCAGAAAAGGCGGGAGCTGCCGGGAATACATCCCAGAAAGCAGGGCAGTCTTCCCGGTCTGCAAATGTACCAAAGACCGGTGACGATTCCAATATCGGATTATGGGCGGTGATCGCTGCCCTTGCGCTCCTTATTGGAGGCGCGTCTGCCGGCTATGCAATCTATAAAGCCCGGAAGAAAGACGGTGAAGATGCGTAAGGCGTTTGCGGTGTTCTTTCCGGCATTACTGGCGGCGGTATGTATAGGTGCAGCCGTATTTTTTTGACTGCGGATTTACGATACATGCAGGCAGGATGCGGAGAGCGAAAGGGCGTATGGGGAAATGGCACAGTATGTGGTGCCCTGCAAAGAACCGGGGAAAACTGCTGTGCCGGAAACACCGGCACCGGACGGGGGTAAACCGGAAGATGCGCCGCGTATCCTCAATATTGATTTTTCCGCTTTAAAGGAAGCCAGCCCCGATCTTGTGGGCTGGCTTTACTGCCCGGATACTGTGATAAGCTACCCGCTGGTGCAGGGAAAGGATAATTCCTATTACCTGTCCACCTGGCGGACGGGAGTGAGAACCGGAACGGCTGTCTGTTTATGGACTGTGAAAACCGGCGCAACATGTCGGATGAAAATACCCTTGTCTACGGGCACCACATGGCAAGCGGGAAGATGTTTGCCTGCCTGGTGTCCTATGCAGGGCAGGAATATTATGAAGCCCATCCGGTGGTGTATCTGGTTACGGAAGAAAAAGACTACCGGCTGGAACTGTTTGCAGGGTATACGGCGGAAGTGGATTCAGACGCTTATGCCCTGCGGTTTGCTTCTAAAGAGGAGTTTGCTGCATGGCTTGTGCGCATAAGGGGGAGATCAGATTTTTCCTCGGCGGTTCAGGTGGGGGAGGATGACCATATCGTGACGCTCTCCACCTGCGCCTATTCCTTTGAGAACGCCCGGTATGTGGTGCATGGGAAGCTGACAGAAAATTGAAAGAAGGGAGGTTATCGGATGCAGGATGAAGTCAGGGACAAATCCGTCGCACTTGTGATACGGGTAGGCAAAAACGGCGGAAAGCTGACAGCAGACCTTTTAAGGTGGGCGATACGCCAGTACCAGAGGCAGGCAAACGCGCCGCAGCATGGGAAACAGAGCGTAAAAAGCCTTGTGGGGCATGGGGACGGCGTACAGAATATCGAGATCACGGACAAGAATATCAAATCTTTTGAGCGGGTTGCAAGAAAGTACGGCGTGGATTTTGCGCTGAAAAAAGACCCGGCGCAGGGCAGATACCTTGTATTTTTTAAAGCCCGTGATGCGGATGCCTTGAATGCCGCATTTGCGGAATATACCGCGAAAACGCTGAACCGGCAGAGGGGGAAGCCCTCCATTAAAAAGCAGCTTTCCCATTTTAAGCAGCTTGTCGCCGGGCAGTCCGTGGACAGGGAGAAGCACCGGGGGAAAGGGGGGATTGAGCATTGAAAGGCAGTATTGACATAAAAAAGTATGTTGTGCCCAACCTGCCCTATGTGATGATGTTCTGGTTTTTCTCGAAGATCGCGGAGGGCTACCGGCTCAGTGCAGGTGCGGACGCGGTAACAAAGGCTATGGCGGCAGTATCCGGCCTGGGTGCAACGATTACCGCGAACCCGCTTCCGAGCTTCCATCCCCGCGACCTGCTCATAGGCATTGCGGGCGCGGCGGCAGTCCGGGCGGTGGTGTACTTTAAGGGGAAAAACGCGAAAAAATACCGCCACGGCGTGGAGTACGGCAGCGCAAGATGGGGAACGCAGGAGGACATAAAGCCTTTTATCGACCCGAAATTCCCCGACAACATCCTCCTGACGCAGACGGAGCGGATCATGCTTGGGAGGAATAAGATACCAAAATACAACATCAACAAAAATGTGCTGATTATCGGCGGTTCC